>ENA-ORDR01000063-ORDR01000063.1-marine-metagenome-genome-assembly--contig:-NODE-63-length-55119-cov-13.307329_pt1 | contig 55119 bp, 49 predicted proteins | sample MGYA00240993_ERZ508538 | MGnify/ENA primary metagenome ERZ508538 (study PRJEB26207, sample SAMN05421999) | marine metagenome | isolation source: Monterey Bay, California, USA | place: USA:Monterey Bay... | reverse complement strand
GCAGAAAGAAATGGGAAAACTTTTGGTTTTAACGGGCATACTGATGTTGTTCCAGTGGGTGATATTTCACTATGGTCTGTAGACCCATTTGGTGGGGAAATTAAAGATGAAAAGATTTGGGGACGAGGAGCGTGTGATATGAAATCTGGCGTTGCTGCTTTTGTAGCAGCAGCAGTTGATTACATAAAAAATTCTCCACCAGATGGTACTCTTGTTATTGCTATTACTGGTGACGAAGAAGGCGACGCGAAAGATGGAACATTAGCAATACTTGATTGGATGGAATCAAAACAAATTAAAATTGATGCATGCTTGGTTGGTGAGCCTACAAGCGTTGAAGAGATTGGTGATACAGTAAAGATTGGTAGGAGGGGCTCTATGACGGCTCACCTTACCGTCATCGGAAAACAAGGTCATACCGCTTACCCACATCGAGCAAATAACCCTATTCCTGCCTTAGCTAAATTAATATCTAAACTAGCCAACTACAAACTGGACAAAGGAAGTGAACATTTTGATCCATCAAATTTGTCGGTAACAACAGTCGATACAGGAAATAAAGCTAATAATGTTATACCATCAAAAGTCACAGCATCAGTCAACATCAGGTTTAACAATCTTCATTCTTCGAAATCATTAACAAAATGGTTACTGGATGAAACAAATTTGATAGCAGAAGAGTTTGGTTTAGACATTTCATCAACGTTTAAGGTTTCTGGTGAGAGTTTTTTAACAGTACCAGGAAATTTCTCAACTATGGTGCAAAATACTGTATTAAACGAAACTGGGATTTTACCTGAGCTTTCCACATCAGGAGGAACATCTGATGCAAGGTTTATAAAAAACCACTGCCCTGTTATTGAGGTTGGACTAGTAGGAAAATCCATGCATCAGACCGATGAATACGTCAACTTAGAAGATGTTTTAAAATTAAAATCTATTTATTCATCTATACTGAAGAATTATTTTTCTTAGGCAAATTATAAATATAATCTCAATTTTCTAATAAATATTGTAACCTTGATTGAAAGTGGTTTGAATAATCTAGGTAATTTGTCTAAAGGTCTTTAAGTTTGCCCTGTTATAGAAAATCTATTTATTAATTGGATTTAAATACTAATGAAAAAAAATAGGAGGTATAGAAGAAGTTTTTCGAAATTAAATAAATTTATCACTAAGGCTCAAGTTACAGAGTTTACTGATGACCAAGATATTATCCTCAAGCTTGACGATAAAAAAAAGACACAAGCCCTATACATCCCTTCAAACAAAGATCCAGTTTTAAAAATTGGTGACAATATACTTGTTGAAATAATTGAGACACATCATGATGATAATTTATTATCAGCCAAATTTATCAATATCATAGATAACAATAAAATAAAAATCATAGGAATTTTTTTTAAACAAAACAACAAGAGTTTTCTGCATTCAATTCTCAAAGGTTCTAAAAAGAAATGGGCTGTGGATCCAAGCTTTGAAAAAAAAGCTATTGATGGTGATCTAGTGGAAGCATACCAACCACTTTCAGGATCACAATACCAAAAAAAGGGGTTAGAAATTTCACGTATAGTGGGTAATATTCACAATGCCAAATCTTTAAGTTTAATCGCGATTGCCGAACATAATATTCCAAATGAATTTTCCAAAGAGATTTTAAATGGTCTTGGTAAAAATAAAAATTCTCAACCAAATCAAATGGATTTAAGAGACTTACCCTTTATAACAATTGATCCAGCTGATGCGCGTGATCATGATGATGCCGTTTTTGCTGAAGAGGACACAGCTCAAAATAATTTGGGGGGATATATTATTTGGGTTGCCATTGCGGACGTAGCCAAGTTTGTAAAAATTGATAGTCCAATTGATATAGAGGCAGAAATCCGAGGAAACTCAACATATTTTACAGACCGTGTTGTTCCCATGCTACCAGAAATAATTTCAACTGACTTATGCTCCTTAAATGAGAATCAAGAACGCTCCTGTATAGCAGTTCGTATGAAAATAAATTCAATTGGAGAAAAAATAGAACATAAATTTGTAAGAGCCACTATTATATCAAAAGCTTCTTTGAAGTATGAAGAGGTGCAAGATGCTTTTGATGGGACTACAAATAATAAGACTGATCATTTGTATGAAAAGGTACTAAGGCCTCTTTATTTAGCCTATCAATCTACATTGCTTGCCAAGAAAAAGCGGCAACCGCTAAACCTCAACCTTCCTGATCGCGAGATTCAATTAAATGATAATGGCGAAGTAAGTTCAATAAAATTTAAAAAACAGTTAGAAGCTCACGAATTGATAGAGGAGTTCATGGTAATGGCCAATGTTTGTGCGGCTGAAACTTTAACAAGCACTAATACAGACGCATTATATAGAGTTCACGAAGAACCAAAGTTAGAACGTGCACAAAGTCTAAACGAAACGATAAAGTCAATCGGTTTAAATGCTCCCAATTCTAAAAACCTAAAAACATCTGATTTAAATAAATTATTAAATCAGGCTGAGGGCACTGATTATTCCAAATTAATAAACTTCTCTGTATTACGCACAATGACACAAGCATATTACGCCAAAAGTGATTCATCACATTTTGGATTGAATCTCAGAAAATATACCCATTTCACCAGTCCTATAAGGAGGTATGCAGATTTAATAGTTCATAGAGCGTTAATTGCAGCCCATGGCTGGGATAAAGATATCTCAACTAAAGCAGAAAGATTAAGACTAGAGAAAATTGCTGTTCATATTAGTATGACTGAGAGACGCTCAATGGTTGCAGAGAGAGAAACTGTTGATAGGTACATGGCTCAGTATTTAAAAAACAAAATTGGTCAAGAATTCAATTGCATTATTTCAGGAATAACTCGATTTGGAATTTTCATCCAAATAAATGAAATTGGTGCTGATGGGTTAATACCACTTTCAAATTTTAGTAATGAGTATTTTAGATATAACGAAAAAGACAACAGTTTAATTGGATCTCTATCAAATCAAAAAATTCAAGTTGGGATGAATGTTACAGCATTACTTATTGAGGCCGATGAAACATCAGGTGGCCTAAGATTTAAGCTTTCAGAATTGAATGGTCAGAATTTTGATCAATCTAATAGAAGCAACAGATTTAAGATTAAGAAAAGCAAATTGAAAAAGAAAAAAACTTAGAAGTCAAAAAGTAAACATCTTCAGCTTGCTACTCTTGCCTGCCTTTTACGCTCATGAGGGTCCAAAAATCTTTTCCGTAATCTAATGTTATTCGGAGTAACTTCAACCAATTCATCATTATCAATATAAGAAATAGCCTCTTCCAAAGAGTGTATTATTGGAGTCGTTAACCGTACTGCTTCATCTGTGCCACTAGCTCTAACATTTGTTAATTTTTTACCTTTGAGTGGATTAACCTCTAAATCATTTTCTCGGCTGTGCTCTCCAATAATCATTCCCTCATAAACATCTTCTTGAGCCCGAATAAACATTTTTCCGCGCTCTTCTAAATTGAAAAGTGCATAAGCAACAGAAACTCCTTTTTCCATAGATATTAATACACCTGCACGACGACCAGGAATACTTCCCTTGTATGGTGACCAATCATGAAAAACTCGATTCAAGACACCAGTTCCCCGGGTATCTGTCAAAAACTCTCCTTGATATCCGATAAGGCCTCGCGATGGAACGTTTGCAATAATTCTTGTTTTTCCAACGCCTGCAGGTTTCATCTCGACTAACTCACCTTTTCTTGGCCCAGTAACTTTCTCTATCACAGCACCAGTATATTCATCATCTACGTCAATCGTAACCTCTTCGATAGGCTCATGCTGCTGACCATTGATATTTCGGAACAGGACTTGAGGTCTAGATATCGATAATTCAAACCCTTCTCGACGCATATTTTCAATCAAAACTCCCATTTGAAGCTCACCACGACCAGCCACCTCAAAAGCATCTCCACTTGGTGTATCTGTTACTTTAATCGCCACATTTGTTTCTGCTTCTCTAAGTAATCTGTCTCTAATAACCCTTGATTGCACTTTTTTGCCATCACGGCCCGCCATTGGACTATCATTTATACCAAATGTTACAGAAATCGTTGGTGGATCAATTGGTTGCGCGGGAATTGCTCTTGTAACTTCAGCAGAACAGAGAGTATCCGCTACTGTTGCTTTTGACATTCCAGCTAAAGTAACGATGTCACCAGCCTCTGCTAAATTAATTGCCTGCTGAGCCAAACCCCTGAATGCTAATATTTTTGAAACCCTAAAGTTTTCAATTTTGACACCATCACGTGATATTGCATTAATCATTTCACCGGTCTTTAAAGTACCAGACTCAACACGACCAGTTAGAATTCTGCCAATAAATTGATCTGCACCTAATGTAACTGCTAACATTGAAAATGGTTTCTCACGCTCTTCAATCTGTTTTGGTGTAGGTACATGTGAAACTATAAGAGAAAATAATTCTGATAAGTCTTTTCTGGGACCATCTAAACTAGTATCTGCCCATCCAGATCTTCCAGAAGCATACATGATTGGAAAATCTAATTGTTCATCATTTGCTCCCAAATTGGCAAATAAATCAAAACAATCATTTAATGCTCGATCAGGCTCTCCATCAGATTTGTCTACTTTATTTACTACCACTATTGGACAGAGTCCCATAGCCAATGCTTTAGCAGTTACAAATTTAGTTTGAGGCATGGGACCTTCTGCAGCATCAACTAATAAAACCACTCCATCAACCATTGATAAAATTCGCTCAACTTCACCACCAAAATCAGCATGACCTGGCGTGTCTACTATATTTATTCGAATTCCATTCCACTCGACACTTGTAGCTTTAGCAAGAATAGTAATACCCCGCTCACGTTCAAGATCATTTGAATCCATCATACGTTCAAGAACTTCTTGATTGTCTCTAAATGCCCCTGACTGTTTAAGAAGCTCATCGACCAAGGTGGTTTTACCATGATCAACATGCGCAATAATTGCTATATTACGTAAATCCATTTATTTGCGCCTTTTAAAGAGAGTTTTGCGCGCACTATAACAAGCTGAAACAAAAGGCCAGAAGTAAATTGAAGATTAGTTTACTTTTCTAGAAATTTCTTAGCCTCTTTCAACGCTCTTTGTTTATAAATATCTATGACAGAGCTCCCTTTCTTTACTCGAGAGATTATCCAAGATGAGGTTGCTAATACCCGTAACATCGAAAAAATTGGGAAAAGTTCAAAATCTGCATCAGTTAAATAACGATCTTTTCCATAGCCATTTAAAATTGCGTCACATCTATTTTGATAATGTTTATCTTCAATACTTTGGATAGTAGCTGTAGCCAAATCATAGATAGGAAAGCCATATCCACAGTCATCAAAGTCTATCAAAGTTAAACCATTAGGACCATTAAACACGTTTTCCCTGATAGCATCACCATGTAGTAGTAAAGTCTCTGCTCCATCGAATTTATATTTTTGCAAAATTAATTTAACTTTATTTCTGGTTAACTTTAAAATATATTTTTCTTCTTGTGAGAGACCCGAGGATTCCCAGAACCTACCCCAATTAGGTGTTTCACCTAAAAGCCCATCAATATCCCAAAGTGGGCGTTTGAACCAATCTGGAAAATTTAAATCTTCTGTCAGATTATGAAGATCTGCCAATAACATCCCTAGCTCAAAGTATATTTTTTTTCCCGAACCTTTAATTGGAATTTTAGCATCTCCAATAGGTGCTCCCTCTACCCATTCGATCATAGTGGCAACCAAATCAGACGACACTTGAATAACATCTTCACCTTTATGACTTTCAATTGGACATGGTACTGGAAATCCTTTTTTTGCCAATGCCTTTGTCCACCACATTTCAGATTTTATTTCAGTAAGATCTTTATATCCGGGTCTATGAAGTCGAAGTGCTGCTTTGATGTTATTCTTTAGTATGACACCAAACACTGCATTTTCTCTATGTTTTATTAATTTTGGAAGCTTATTGCATCCTCCCCAAAAGTTGCACGCTTTTTCTGCATAAAACTGAAGTTCAGAGCTCACACTCAACCTCTTTCATCGCAGAGCGTAAATTATCAAGAAGTTGGTCAGCGTTGTCTTTAGAAAAAACCATAGGAGGTCTGATCTTTAACGTATTTCTATGGGGTCCCAGAACACTTAACAATACTCTTTTTTCTCTCATTTTCTCAGCTAATTTTCCCGCATATTCAGTTAAAGGTAGATTATCCTCTCCACACATTTCTGCACCAAAAAAAAGACCTGAGCCCCTGACTTGCGTAATTTGTGGAAACTCATTTTGTAATGCTTTTAATCCGTTTAATGAATAAGTGCCCACACTCAAAGCATTATCAATTAATTTATCTTGCTCTATTACATCTAGTGTGGCCTCGGCTGCCGCACATGATACTGGATTTCCTCCAAAGGTATTAAAATACCCATAGGATTGTCTAAACGATTTTATTATTTCAGCAGAAGTTACTACACTAGCCACAGGGTGCCCATTAGCCATGGGCTTACCCATTGTAACAATCTCTGGTGCAAGTCCAATTTTTTGATATCCCCACCAATTAGTTCCAAGACGACCAAAACCTGGTTGCACTTCATCAGCTATCACGATTCCACCAGCTTTTCGCACCTGCCCAACTGCCTCATCGAGAAATCCATATTCTAACGTTGGGAATCCCTCATTAGCGAAGAATGGACATATTAATAAAGCTGCCACACCATGGCCCGACTCTTCCAAAGAGTTTATGGCGAGCGTTACGTTCTTTGCAAAATACTCTTTTTCACTCGCACGCTTTTCTTTATCATTTATTAAAGTCTTAGGCGTGCGTACAAATCTGATATGATCGCCAGTACCTCCTATTGCATTGCGTCCATAACTCAATTGAGAAACAGCACTTGTATTACCGTGATAGGTTGAGTCTGTTACAATTATTCCTTTTCTCCCTGTATTTGCCTCCGCCATTCTCAGCGCTATATCGTTCGCTTCACTGCCAGAACAAACCATAATAGCCGACTCTATTCCTTCATGGTGTTTGGATACAAGCCTTTCCACATAATTCAAAATTCCTTCATGCAAGTAACGAGTATGAGTATTTAGAAGTTTGGCCTGTTTCGTAATTGCCTCCACAACATGGGAATGGCAGTGGCCAACATGAGGAACATTATTATAACAGTCTAAGTATTTTTCTCCATCGCTATCCCACAACCAAACTCCCTCACCACGAACAATGTGAACTGGATTTTTATAAAATGTCGAAAAATTTGGGCCTAGTAACCTAGAACGTTTTTCAATCAGTGTTTCTGTCATATGAATCTCCAAACCATACTATAACATTCAACCAAGAACAAATATATGTTCAGTTTAAATCTTAAAAAATTATTATTACTAAAACTTAAACCCTTCCTAAAGCCAAAGGTTAAAACAATCCAATTTGTTAATCTTCTTGAACATATTTACGTAATACTTTTATTCGACCTCTTTTTGTCTTTTCATCCAAACGCTTTTTATTTGCTATCCGGGTTGGCCTCGTGTCGATTCTTGTTTTGGGTAAAATTAGAGCCTTTTTCACTAATTCTGACAACCTCAGCCGGGCAAGATCTCGATTTCGAGCCTGACTTCTATGCTTATCAACGTGAATTACTAAAAACCCATCTTTAGTCCATCTCTGGCCAGATAAAATCTTTAACCTGGACTTCACCCCATCGTTAAGGTTGGGCGAACTTAATACATTAAATTTCAAGGTAACCGATGTTTCCACTTTATTTACATGCTGTCCACCGGGGCCAGAGGCACGTGAAAATGTCTCCAAGAGCTCTGATTCATCAATAATAATTTTTTCTGTCACTCTTATCATATCAATATAATTACATAAAAAAGGGGCCAATCAAAGTGGCCCCTTTAAATTTCGTAAGAGTTGGGATGTAGGTCAAGTCAGACCTTGCCCTTAAGTTAAAGCGCAACCTCTAATAAATAACTCACCCTATTCTCCAATACCTCTTTAGACACTGGACCACCTCCTTTCATTTGTTTCGGTTAAACTAAAGGTGACATATTCTGATTATTTGTCAAAGTTTTTTTAAAGTTTTTTTTATCATAAGCTGCGCAACTAAGAACCTAAAAGGGATTAGACAAAGCAATGCCAACGATAACTTCACCAAATAGTCTGCGATTGCTAATGATATCCATAGTGAGGCTTCTGCACCTACTCCCAATATTGGCACCATTTGATTCATAAAATCTGTATTGTGATCAGCCCCGATTAGAGCAACAAAAATCAGCGAAAAAGAAACTGCAAAAAATATTGAAGTATCTAACGCACCGCCTAATAAAGAAGATACAAAAGGTGCGTGCCACCAGGATCTATCTTTTAATTTTGTAAAAATAAAAATGTCTAATAATTGAGCCAGAAGAAAACCTGAACCAGATGCGATGGCTATTCTAAACGTTACTGCAGGTGCGTAAAAATCCTTGTCTAATTCTATCATAACCTGTGTGCCAATCATTGAACAAACCACGCCAATTAAAAATCCTACAAAAACAATTCGTCTTGCTACCGCTGGGCCATACACTCTATTCATGATGTCTGTGACCAAAAAAGCTAAAGGGTATGTAAAAGCACCATAAGTTAACCAATTTCCATAAAGAAATTGGACTAATATATTCGATGAAACAACTATTATCGACATCGCAAGGATGCCTGGCAAATAAATTTTAAACATTACTTCTCCGTTTTGAAAAGGTGGCGGACACTTTTGATGCAATTTTAGCTGATAATCACTATAAGGTTTCATCTCGCAATACAATGCTTAGTTTTGAACAATTAACTATCGAACCCAAAGTCTATCAAATAATTCAACAGTAATTTTTTCAAACCTTGCTGTTCAGTTTAAGAAAGTCTATTTCAAATTTATGAAAAATACGATTGTGTTAGCTTTTTATCATTTTACACCTTTTTCCAATCCCGAGGAAATTAAGATACCGTTAAAAAAAATATGCAAAAAACATAAAATTAAGGGCTCAATTTTACTGGCAAATGAAGGTATCAATGGAACCATTTCTGGTAACGACAAAAATATCAGTGAAGTTCTAGCTTATATTAAAGCACTGCCAGGCTGTGCAAAAATCGAAACCAAGAAAAGCCTTAACTTGTCACAACCTTTTAACCGAATGAAAGTTAGACTTAAAAAGGAAATAGTAACGATGGGGCAACCAAACATTGATCCAAATGAAAAAGTTGGCAGATATATAGATCCAAAAAACTGGGACGAATTTACAAAAAAAGATGATGTCGTGGTTATTGATACACGAAATAAATATGAAATTGAGATAGGAACATTCAAAGGCTCTATTAATCCAGATACCGATAGCTTCAAAAAGTTTCCAGGCTGGTGGGAAAAGCATAAAGATAAATTTCATGGAAAAAAAATTGCTATGTTTTGTACGGGCGGTATTAGATGTGAGAAATCCTCGAATTACCTTCTGAACCAAGGTGTTAAGGATGTTTTTCATTTGAAAGGTGGTATTTTAAACTATTTGGAAAAAACTAAAAAAGTTGACAGCAATTGGGAAGGTGAATGTTACGTTTTTGATCATCGTGTTTCAGTTAATCATGATTTAAATAAAGGGTCTTACGAGTGCTGCTTTGCGTGTGGTCGACCTTTGTCGCTGACGGATAGAAGCGACAGTAAATTCGAATTTGGTGTGAGTTGTGCAAAATGCATAGACGAATTTTCAGAGGATAGAAAAGCTCGTTTCCGAGAGCGTCAAAAACAGATTCTACTTGCAGAAAAACGAGGTAAAGATCATCTTGGTTGATATATTCTCACCAAAGTTGATCTAGCTTTTTTATATTACCATCACTTGTATTTACTAAAATTCTAGATCGTTTTTCAATACTATCAGCTAATGATATTACAAGGTCTAATCCGTTCTTTAATTCATTTTTGCTAAAATACGTTAAAAAAGACACTGCGAGTTCATCTTGCTCATTCTCTGTTAAAAGATCTGCTATTTTGATCATATCACTGGTTGATTTTAGCAATTCCTTTTCGCGTGCTGTAAATATTTCTAACACTTCTAGATGAAACCTCTTTGGATCTTGAAGAATTAGGTATAACAGTCTTTTGCATTCCATTACAGCGGACCGACTGCTTTCAATCTCTTGAGAAATAAAAGACACGGAATCAAGGTCTCCATCATCGATCTTTCGGTCATCCATAAATCGATGTGACTCACCAACCGTTAAGTATCTATGCTTGGAGTATTCAATTGGAACACTTTTTTGTCCCATAAAAACTGGTGAAAATGTTGAAGAAATTGCACCAATTGGAGCGTGCCATAGAACTCGGGTGTGTTGCAATTGCTCCGAATTTAAAGGCACAATCTGGCCGTATCCAGCAGTATCACCAGTAAACTTTGAGGTTCGAAGCGCCCATACAATTTTTTCAAAACTTATTTTCATTCCTTTTGAAATAATTGCATTCATTGCATCTTCCATCCACTGCACGCCAGCCCAACGCCCTTTTCTATCTCCTAAAATCTTATTTACATTAAATGGCCCTGAGGTATACCAACCTTGGTTTTTACTGAAAGACACTAAGTTTTCAGAGTATAAAAAATTTTCATCATTAGGATTGTTAATAGGTATTTCCTCAATATAACCAGGCCTTGATACCCTTATACTTCTTGAGCTTAACCTTTCAGCAGCCCATAAACCTTGCCCACCCGAGAATTGAATTACAACCCAAGCCTCATTTGCATCTGCAACTATATGCGAATTTCCACCATAAGAACTTTCACCATACTTAGATATGAGAGACCCAATTAATTCCACTCCTTCTCGCGCAGACCTAGTCCTTTCTAAGATTAAACGAGCCAAATCACTATAATTCACGCCAGTTTGATCTTTGGGAGTCATGTTTACCAATTCTACTCTGGAGGGAGACCAAATATCTCTTACCGCAACCCCATATTCATTAAGACCACCATTGGTTATTGGTGCAGGAACTCCTTTGTAATATGAGTAATTTACTGCAATATATCTAAATGTATGATTAATTTGGGGAATTTCTATCCGCTTTCCAGGCATATCAGCAGTATGAGACACCCCAACCGAAATTAAATCGTTAGCTTTGTAATTTTTTCTCGGAAATATTTCCAACCAATGACTGGAGGGTTCATCCCCATATCCTGCTAAATACGCATCCCCACTTTCAGTGTATTCATTTCCAATATAAATTCCATAGCTCATGAATTTTTATCACATAAAGTTAAATTTTAGAAATCCAGGTTTTCGACACTTAAAGCATTAGATTGAATAAACTCTCTTCTGGGCTCAACTATATCTCCCATTAGCTTCGTGAACAGATCATCAGCATCTACCAAATCCTCAACTTTCACTTGTAAAAGAGTACGAGCCTCTGGATCTAAAGTGGTTTCCCATAATTGATCTGGGTTCATTTCTCCAAGACCTTTGTATCTTTGCAAGGATAGACCTTTCTCACCTTCATTCAAAACTGAGTTCAATAAATCAATAGGTCCGTGAATTTTGACTTCCTTATCTTTTCTTATTAAATTCGCATTGCCGCCGTAAACGTCAAGCAAACTGTTAGTAAAAGAACCAAGTTTTCTTGCCTCACCAGACCTTAAGCAATTACCATCTAAGACCCGGACTTCTTCTACTCCTCTTACATTTCTCCAAAATCTCAACCCATGATCTTGCGTTGGTCGTCCTTGCCAACCACGTTCATATTCTAAACTTACGAGATCTAGTCTTTTAGCTACAGCATCCGCAGCGCCCTGAAGATCATCATCTATAACTCCAGATGCCATAATTCCAGCGATCGCAGACTGTTCAAGAATATTTTTTGGATAATGTGTCGGAAAAGCGCTTATAATTCTTCGAACATTACGCGCTTCATCCACAACTCGGCCGAGGTCAGCACCAGTTATTTCTTCTCCAGTCCCCAATCTCAATAAAGCGCCTTCCAAACCTTGCTCAACTAAATAATCATCAAGAGCAGCCTGATCTTTTAGATATACTTCAGATCTTCCACGTGCCACTTTAAAAAGTGGTGGTTGAGCTATAAATAAGTGTCCACGTTCAATTAGTTCAGGCATTTGTCTAAAGAAAAATGTCAAAAGAAGGGTGCGAATATGAGCTCCATCAACATCAGCATCTGTCATTATAACAATTTTATGGTAACGCAGTTTACTAGCATCAAATTCATCTCTGCCAATACCAGTGCCCAATGCCGTAATTAATGTGCCAATTTCTTGAGATGATAACATTCTGTCAAATCTAGCTCTTTCCACATTTAAAATTTTTCCCCTCAAGGGCAAAACAGCTTGATTGCGCCTTGATCTACCTTGTTTCGCAGAACCACCAGCACTATCTCCCTCAACCAAAAAAACCTCAGATAAAGCTGGGTCTTTTTCCTGACAATCAGCCAATTTACCTGGCAGTGAAGCAATGTCCATTGCTGACTTTCTACGAGTCAGGTCTCTCGCTTTTCTAGCAGCCTCCCTAGCGATTGCAGCCTCGATAATCTTACCAACCACCTCTTTGGCCAAAGACGGATTTTCTTCAAACCACTCACTTAATTTTTCATTCATAAGACTTTCAACCGCTGGGCGAACTTCTGATGAAACTAATTTATCTTTAGTTTGACTACTGAACTTAGGATCAGGTACTTTTATTGATAATACACATGTTAAGCCTTCGCGCGCGTCATCTCCCGTAAAGTTTATTTTTTCTTTTTTGGCTATCCCAGATGATTGTGCGTAAGAATTTATTGTTCTAGTTAATGCTCCTCGAAATCCAGCCATGTGTGTGCCACCGTCGCGTTGCGGTATATTGTTAGTAAATGGCAATACAGATTCATGGTAGCTATCATTCCACCACATCGCAACCTCAACTCCAATATCATCTTTTTCACCTGTAATATATATTGGCTCGGGAATAAGCGGTGATTTAGATCTATCCAAAAATCTTACAAATTCTTTGACACCACCCTCATATATCATCACTGATTCAAGGTGCTCAACGGGCCGCTCATCCTTTAAAATAATTTTTACACCAGAATTTAAAAAAGCAAGCTCTCTAAGTCTGTTCTCTAGTGTCTTGAAAATGAAATTCCGATTCGAAAAAGTATTAGTTGAGGCCATAAACTTGACTTCTGTGCCAGTTTCACCATTTGCGTCTCCTATTACCTTCAGATGATCAACAGTTTCTCCGTGTTCAAAACGCGCAATATGTATTTTGTCATCTCGCCAAATCTTTAACTCCAACCAATCTGAAAGAGCGTTTACGACAGAAACCCCAACACCATGCAAACCCCCTGATACTTTATATGAATTACTATCAAATTTTCCACCTGCATGAAGCTGTGTCATGATTACTTCTGCAGCTGAAACTCCCTCTTCCTCATGAATACCAACAGGCACACCTCTACCATTGTCTCGAACCGAAACACTCTCATCACTATGAATTGTTACTGATACAAAATCAGCATGCTTAGCCAAGGCCTCATCAATACCATTATCAACAACCTCATACACCATGTGATGCAATCCTGATCCATCATCAGTGTCTCCAATATACATCCCAGGTCGTTTTCGGACTGCTTCAAGGCCCTTTAAGACCTTGATAGATTCTGCACCATACTCGTCGTTTGAAGTCTCTTGTTCAGACATATTGTTGTTCCTTTTATCTCTACCTACAACATATGCTAATTTTAACGGAATGTCACGCAATTACCCTGATCTAAATATCTGATAAAACTAAGCACTTTTAAAATAAATTAGAGAGTAAATATTTAATTTTTAAGTGCTATTTCTGATAAATTATTGATCTCTGTGACCTCAAATTTATCTACTAAATCACCAAATGAAGCAAATAGATCCTGATCAGTTCCCGTCATAAATACCTGAGAATTAAGATGAAGAATTTCATCATGTAATTTCTGCCTTCGGTCATCATCTAGATGAGCAGTAACCTCATCCAGTAACAAGATCGGTGGGCTACCATTATGTTCTATTAATGCCCACGCATTCGCTAATATAATACTTATTAAAATTGCTTTCTGCTCGCCTGTAGAGCAGTCACTAACTGGAATATTCTTATCAATATAGAAAGCTGACATGTCTATTCTGTGGGGACCCAGTATAGTTCTACCAGCAGCCATTTCTTTTTGCCGATTATTTCTATATGCGATTACCAGGTCATCCACGTTAATTGTACTATCTAAGTCTTGATTATTTGCCAGTGCTATACTTGCCTTCGGAAATGCTTGATTTAGGTTTCTTAATGATTTTCCAATTTTTTCAATAGTGAGTAGCCTATTTTTATTTAAACCAGCACCATATATCGCCATCTGTTCTTCCAAAGCTTCATACCAATTTTTGTCATAAACCTGATCCTTTAAAAGACGGTTTCTCTGCCGCAAAAGTTTTTGATATTTTATAGACAGCGCACCATGCTGTGGAACAAAGTTTAGCGTCATTCGATCCAGAAATTTTCGACGACCTTCTGCCCCCTCTGTCCACAACCTATCCATAGAAGGTGAAAGCCAAAGCATTTGATAAATCTTACTTAACTCAATCTGAGGTTGAATCTTTTCATCAATTCTTACGTATCTTGAATTTGAATCCTCTAAGAAAGTTTCAATTTCATATGTTTGACTGGTCGTTTTTAATAAAGCCCTAACTTTCCAGCCTAAGTTCTCAGGTTTTCGAGCTATCTCATTAGATTTTGCATTTCGCAAACCACGGCCTGGAGCCAGTAAAGATATAGCTTCTAATATATTTGTTTTACCAGCGCCATTTTTTCCGAAAATTGCTACAGGTCGTCCACTCATTGTCATATTTGAAGTCAAATGACTTCGAAAATGAGAAAAGTTTAACTCGGGAATGAAAAACCTAGACACGCATTGGCATCACCACATAAACAGCTGAAGTATCTTCACCTTCAGTTATCAATGCAGGATCCCCAGATGAGTTAAACAGAAACACAGCATTTTCGCGATCAACTTGCCCTGCTATTTCTAAAAGGTATTTTGCATTAAAACCTATTTCTAGCGATTCATCACCATAAGATACAGCAACCTCTTCATCAGCAGCACCATTATCAGGCGCATTTACCGATAATATCAATCGATCTTCGTCTAATGCTAGCTTTACCGCTCTAGAACGTTCAGATGAAACAGTGCTAACTCTGTCCACAGCTTTTGCAAATTCATTTGCGTCAACTTCTAATCTTTTTGTATTTCCAGCTGGGATTACTCTCGAATAATCTGGAAAAGTTCCATCGATAACTTTCGAGGTTAATTGAATATTTGCCGTAGCAAACCTTACTTTTGTTTCAGACACTGAAACAGCGATATCTATATCATCATCATTTAATAATTTTCCCAATTCACCAACGGTCTTTCTTGGGATTATAACGCCAGGCATTGAATTTGCATTCTGTGGCAAAGGAGTATCCACTTTTGCTAGTCTGTGACCATCTGTTGCAACACATCTTAACATCTGGCCGTTTTCACTTTCAGCAACATGCATGTAGACACCATTTAAATAATATCGAGTTTCTTCGGTTGAAATTGCAAATTTTGACTTATCAAATAAACGCCGTAAAGTACTCGCTTTAGCATTAAAGTTTATTTCGTATTCTGCTGACGCCATGACAGGGAAATCTTCTCGAGGTAAAGTTGCAAGTGTAAAGTTTGATCTGCCCGCGGAAATTTTAAGCCTGCCAGATGTACCATCATCTGATAGGATTACTTGTGCCCCATCTGGTAATTTTCTCACAATCTCATGAAGTGTGTGTGCGCCAACAGTAGTTGTACCCGCTCGCTCTACTGTTGCATTAACTTTGTCTAAAACCTCAATATCAAGGTCAGTTGCTCGAAAATTTGCAATTTGTCCTTCCGCTTCAATCAACACATTTGCTAGAATCGGAATAGTATTTCGACGCTCCACAACGGATTGTGCCTGTGACATTGCCTTTAGAAGAGCATTACGCTCAATACTTACTTTCATGAATAATCCTCGTATGCACGCACTGTATCTTATAACATTAGTTTATATATTCAATATATTTTGATTAACATTATCTAATTAAGAGGGGCTATGGTCAAGAGAAAGCCAACTCGAAACATTTTTTAAAATGTTGTGTTTTATCAATATCATAAAATTAATAAGATTTATGCTTCCAGCATTCTTCTAAGTAACTCCACATCTTCAGCAATTTGATTATCAATAGATTTTAATTCCTCAATCTTTTTGACGGCATGAATTACTGTAGTATGATCACGTCCACCAAACCTACGACCAATCTCAGGTAATGATTTAGATGTTAATGTTTTAGCTAAAAACATGGCTACTTGTCTTGGTCTTGCGACGGTTCTAGCCCTACGAGGGCTTAAAATATCAGTCATTCTTAAGTTGTAGTGGTCAGAGACTTTTCTAATTATTTCATCAATTGTCACTTTCCTGTCTGAAGCGCGTAAAATGTCAGCCAAACACTCTTGAACCATATCTAAGTTGACTTCTCTACCAACAAGAGAAGCGAAAGCAAATAGCCGGGTCAAAGCTCCCTCCAAAACTCTGACATTGGTTGAAATACGATGTGCTAAAAATTCCAAAACACCATCTGTCATATTAACCTCTGGATAATGACCTGCGTGTTTTTCGGCTTTTGATTGCAATATTCCAAGTCGAAGTTCATAATCCGTTGGATGCAGATCAACAACTAATCCAGATTGTAAACGCGATTTAATACGATCTTCCAAACCATCAATTTCTCCTGGAGCTCTATCAGCTGAAATAATTATCTGTTTATTTTGATCCACAAGCGCATTGAATGTGTGAAAAAATTCATCTTGAGTGCTATCTTTTCCTGCAATGAATTGAACATCATCGACCATTAGTAGATCAACTGACCTAAACAACTCTTTAAAGCTCAACATATCTTTAAATCTCAAAGCTTGAACAAATCTATACATAAATTGTTCTGCAGACAGGTAAATTACCTTTGAGCCAGGTTTTCTTCGTTGAGTTTCCCAAGCTATAGCATGCATTAAATGTGTTTTGCCTAAGCCAACGCCACCATATAAAAATAATGGATTAAAAGTTACTGGACCGCCTTCAGCAACACGCCTCGAAGCTGCATGCGCAAGCTCATTTGGTTTGCCAATTACAAAACTATCAAAAGTAAAACGTTTATCTAAAGGAGCAACGGGCAGTACAGATTGAGTTTCACTTAAGGATTTGTCACTAACTTTTGAAACACTTTTCTGTATTTCATGTTTAGAGCTTGTTGAACTCTTTAGAGCACTTCTTGATATACTATTATCGACGTGGAAGGCGACTCTATCGATTATAGTGCCTTCTGAAATAAAATGACGCTGAATCATCTCACCGTAATTTCTTAATACCCAAGTACCTATAAAATTAGTCGGGGCTACAAAGTTTGCCACACCATCTTCTATTCCTTGAAAATCCAAGGGTTGAATCCAGTTGTTAAACTCATTCTTGCTTACTGTCTTCAACAGTCCTTCGCAAACACTTTCCCAAATATTATTGCTCATTTTTTCCTGCTCATAAACTTAATATTGATACCAAGCCAAATTTCGCGCTTTCCAGCCCGAATGACCGCCACGGTGTTTTTCCATATTGAGTGTCCCTTCAAATCCCTCCGCAACATTCACACATCTAATCTTTTTACCTAAGCTACTTAAGTGACTAGAAACTACATGAGCGGCTTCCATTGAGCGGACCCCAGAACGGCATATAAAATATAAATCATCAACTGGCTGTTCGCCAATCTCTTCCATAAGCCTGTCAACAAATGAGGGGTTATAAGACATTCGTGGGTATTCTTGCCATTCAACAAAAATAACTTTTTTACCCAAAGATTCTAAATTGGGCACACCAACAAAAGTCCACTCTTCTTTAGTTCTAACATCAACGAGACACGCAGATTGGCGGCTGCTAAGCTCGGACCACGCCTCCTGAGGCAAAGCCTCAGTTACGCAAAATCCAGATGCGTTTCCCATTCAAGTCCCCCCAGACGTGTGAATCACAATTATCAGTTAGCAACAGGTTTGGATTGGATACAACCAATCTTCGCACTTGACTCGCAACTTATTTAAAACCGAATCTACTAAATAAAAGACAAACACAATATGTTGTTGTTGATCATAATTTGGGTACTAAATTTTTAATTATTAATCTATATTTTTTAAAAAAAAAGCGCCCTACATTGGGCGCTGATTAAGAATCTTCAAGTAATAATAATTTATGCGCTCAAAGCTTTCACTCTAGCAGATAATCTTGACATTTTTCTGCTTGCCGTATTTTTGTGCATTATACCCTTAGATACTCCACGCATAATTTCCGGCTGTACTGCCCTTAAAGCTTCGCCAGCCTCTTTAGCATTGCCGCCAGTGATAGCTTCCTCAAGTTTTCTAACAAAGGTTCTTATTCTAGAACGTCTTGCCTTGTTAACTTCAGTTCTGCGATCAATCTGTCGAGCTCTTTTTTTTGCTTGGGCCGAATTTGCCATGATTTTACCTTTAATGATATAAATATTTCTAAGAAATGGCTTCTAGCGAAGCATATCCACTTAGTCAACTAGTACTCTCACTCTATTTTGCACGGAAATGAGGCTCTCTCTTTTCTAAGAATGCCGCCATCCCTTCTTTTTGATCCTGTGTTGCAAATAATGAATGGAATAGACGTTTTTCAAAAAGAATTCCTTCTGAGAGAGATGTTTCTTCAGCTCGATTAACAGCTTCCTTTACTGCCATCACTGTGAGAGTTGATTTCTCAGCTATTTTAGATGCCGCCACTTTAGCCTCTTTGATTAGCTCCTTTGCAGGAACAACTCTACTTACCAAGCCACTACGTTCCGCTTCTTCAGCATCCATAAAGCGCCCAGTTAAATGCATGTCCATGGATTTAGCTTTCCCAACGAGTCTTGTTAAACGTTGTGTACCTCCAATACCTGCTACTACTCCAAGATTAATTTCAGGTTGTCCAAATTTTGCCGTATCAGATGCTATGATAAAATCACACATCATCGCTAACTCACATCCTCCACCTAAAGCATATCCAGAAACTGCAGCAATTATTGGTTTTCTACTATTTGAAATTGTAGAATGTTCTTCACCGAAAAAATTAGACTTAAACATATCAACAAATGATTTTTTTGCCATTTCAGAAATATCAGCGCCAGCAGCGAAAGCCTTTTCTGAGCCTGATATAATTAAAGCATGAACTCTTTCATCATTGTTCATCAGAGTTACGGCAGTTGCCAATTCTCCAAGCATTTTACTATTTAAAGCATTTAATGCCTCAGGACGGTTTAATGTGATCATACCCACATGCTCTTCAATCTCGATAATTAATGTTTCGTAAGCCATTTTATCTCTTATTTTGTTTATGTTAAGGACACATCAAAACACATTATTTAAAGAAAATCTATCTTTGACATTTATTACAAAAAAATGTTGATCTGCCCGACTGAACAATCTTTTCTATTTTACTGTCGCATCCTTTTGTTTTACAATTATTTCCTTCGCGGTCATATACTTTAAAATTATGTTGAAAATAACCCAATTCACCAGCAGTGTTTTTAAAATCATTTAAAGAAGATCCACCTGATTCTATCGCCTCTTTTAACACTTTGCGAATCGCTAAGGTCAAAAGCTCAAGTTGTTTTCTTTTAACAGATCCAGCTAACTTCAACGGGGAAATTCCAGAATGCCATAAAGCTTCACAAACATATATATTTCCCAAACCACAAACATACTTTTGGTTTAAAAGTGCTGACTTTACACTTGTCTTTCTGTATTTAAAGTTATCAACAAGAAAATCTGCATTAAATTGATTACTTAAGGGCTCGATGCCCAAATTTGACATCATTTTATGTTTATTCAATTCTACTGATCGGCAAAGATCAATCGCTCCAAACCTTCTTGGATCATTATAAACTACGCGCGTTTTATCTTCAAAATCAAAAATAACATGATCATGTTTTTCCACAGAAGGCTTGTTAAAGTACATATTTTTCTCACTCTTCTCATAACCCAATTTATGAATCAAAACTCGGCCTGACATACCCAAATGCAATATCATTGTTTCACCTCGGGATAAATCAACCAATACATACTTAGATCTTCTTCTAACATTTAAGACTACATTACCTTCAAGGCGTTCCTTCATATCCAATGGAAATGGCCACCGCAGGTTGGGTCGATTTATTATAACATTCTCGATCAACCTCCCAGAAATTGCAGGTAATAGTCCTTGAACAACTGTCTCCACCTCAGGCAATTCTGGCATTATTTAAACCTTTCAATTACGATATTATTGGTAATATTAGACTTAGGCTGCATATAGGGCTCTCCTCAGAAATGGACTAAAATCAGCCAAATAAATTTATTTTTGTTAACTATTTGCGCTGAATCATTCACATTTATGTTTATCACGCATATATGAACTTTAAACACTTAGCGAGTTATGGAATGCCTGAAATAAAAAATGTCACTCATTTTGGAAACAAAGTTGTACAAAAAAATGAAAAAGCTTCAATGGTCAACGATGTTTTTACAAGTGTTGCCCAAAAATATGACATGATGAATGATGCTATGTCTCTCGGCATTCATAGAATTTGGAAAAGTGCTATGTTAGATTGGCTTGCTCCAAGAAATAATCAACACTTACTTGATGTCGCAGGTGGTACAGGTGATATTGCATTTAAATTCTTAGACCGTGCTCCCTTATCAGAGGTTACTGTCCTAGATATGACTGAAAAAATGCTAATTGAAGGAAAAAAAAGGGCTGAAGCCAAAAGATTCAAAGATAAATTAAATTGGGTTTGTGGTGATGCTCTGAACTTGCCGTTTAAAGATAATATTTTCGATGCATACACTATTAGCTTTGGAATACGAAATGTGACTGATATCCCAAAAGCTTTATCTGAGGCATACCGCGTTCTAAAACCGGGTGGCAGAATGTTAGTTCTGGAATTCAGTCAGATACCAATTTCAAAGTTACAAAAACTTTATGACCTTTATTCATTCAACGCCATACCAAAGATGGGCAAGCTCATTGTTGGCGACAGTGATAGCTACAAATATTTGGTTGAATCAATCAGAAAGTTTCCCAACCAGGAAGATTTTCTTGACATGTTAAAAAATGCTGGATTTGAAAATTCAAAATACAGAAATTTAAGTTTAGGCATTGCGGCACTTCACTCTGGATGGAAGATTTAGAAGTGCGTGGCCCTCATAATATATGGCGGTTAATTAGAACCGGCGCTACATTTGAGAGAACTGGGGCCATGAATGTTGCCTTAGCAGCTTTAAACGCACCTAAAAGTATTCGCATAGCTTCTCGATTTTTAGGGTGGCCGTTTAAATGGCTAGGTTACAAAGGAGACATTAATCAACCCCCTATCTTAAGAGCAATCAGCGCGCTTGGTCCTGCTTACATAAAATTTGGTCAGTTGCTTTCAACTAGGCCCGACATTGTGGGAAATACCTTGTCAACTGAACTAAAAGTCTTACAGGATCGGATTCCACCGTTCTCAAGAGATTTAGCAATAAAGACTATTGTCTCAGAATTAAAAACACCATTAGAAGAAGTTTTTATAAATTTTTCAGAACCTGTGGCTGCGGCATCAATTGCGCAAGTACACAAGGCAAACTTAAAATCTAATGGTGCCGAAGTTGCAGTGAAAGTTTTAAGGCCTAATATTGCAAAAGCTTTTAAGCGAGATATTGATGCTTTTTTTTTCGCTGCACGAGTTATCGAATTACTTTCTCCGTCAGCGAGAAGATTAAGACCAACTGATGTAATTTCTCATTTTGATAGCGTTGTTAAGGGAGAATTAGATCTAATGCTAGAAACAGCTGCTGGCTCTGAATTTGAAGCGACCACAGCTAACGATGAGAATTTCCAAGTACCGCATATACATTGGCACCTATCAAGTCATAGCGTGATGACATTAGATTGGGCAGAAGGGATACCACTTGGAAATGTTGAAGAGCTTGACAGTGCAGGGCATGATTTATCTGATCTATCAGAGAGGATAATTCAAACTTTTTTAAGGCACGCGTTAAGAGATGGATTTTTCCACGCAGACATGCACCAAGGAAACCTAAAAGTCGCAAAAAATGGGGATCTAATTGCACTAGATTTTGGCATAATGGGAAGAATAGACGAGTATACTAGACGTGTTTATGCAGAGATTATAATGGGGTTTATAAATAAAAATTACAAAAGAGTTGCTGAAGTCCATTTTGAAGCTGGGTATGTTCCAAAAGACCAAGACGTAGACGCATTTGCACAAGCATTAAGAGCTGTTGGTGAGCCAATATTTGGTGAAGACGCCAGTAAAATATCTATGGCAAAACTTTTAACTCAATTATTTGATGTGACTGAAAGATTTGGTATGGAAACAAGAACTGAATTAATTTTATTACAACGGACCATGGTTGTAGTAGAAGGAGTTGCTCGATCACTTAATCCAAATATAAATATGTGGAAAGTTGCAAAACCAATAGTTGAAAATTACATAAAAGAAAATATTGGGCCAAAAGCTTTTTTTAAAGACTTTATAAAAACTGTTCAGATGCTATCCCGATTTGGCCCTCAATTACCTGAAATTATGGATAATTTAAAAGAAAAATTAGACCGCACTAATATCGACAAGCCGAATTATAATGTATCAAAATTATATTGGTTTGTGGGTGGAAGTCTTGCCACAGTGATGATCGCGTTAATTGTATTTAGCATCTAGATACTGTTTTTCCTTTAGAAAAGCTTCACCGTAATCATTTTCACCATGTTTAGCTCGCCAAAAACAATAAGCTGCAATCCTGAAATGATAAATGTGGCCCAAAAGATGATAACGCTCAATATTTTTTTTGAGACTATAAGCTTTTAAAAATCGTTGTTGAACCTCAATATTCAAATCACCTTTCCCATAAAGGTATTGCATAGCAGGAGACAGAGCACATGCGATATCTTCACTACCATCTCCAATTGCGCAGCACTGCCAATCAATTAAAACAGCTTCATCTCTCAGTAAAATGGCATTACCAGGAACTGGATCACAATGTATAATTGACAGATCAGAGCTATTTTCAATATTTGGATCAGATGGCAAGCTCAAGTTATCTAAAGACGCTCCAATTAATAGCTTAGAACATTGGCTCAAAAGGCTCTTGCTTGAACTATCTCTTTTGTTTTTAAGTACATTTTTTGGCGGTATTGCATGCAGTCGTGATAAAGTTTTAGCAATTTCTTCAGCAGGCTTCTCACAAACGAAACCATCAATAAAATTATAGACTAAGACAAACCCAATAGATAATTTATTAAAATAAACTACTTTGGGCGCAATTAAACTACCCTCTAGAAACTTTAAAGCGTAATACTCATTATTTGGATTATTTGGAAATAAATCAGACGTTCTGTCGCTTTTAAATAACTTACAAACCTTATCACCAACCTGCCAAACAAAATTAGACCTTCCTCCAGCTAGCTTATGCCAATTAGAACCTGGCTGGATCACCCCCTCATTCTCTAAAAGAGGCTTTAGAAGCTCTATAAAGTTAGAATTCAATTTGCATTATGTATAGGATTAACAAGTGTTCCAATATTACTGATTTCAACCTCCACAGTATCACCAGCTTTCATCCAAACTGGTGGATTTCTTGCAGCACCGACTCCTCCTGTTGTACCAGTTATAATAACATCGCCTGGCTCAAGCTCTGTAAATGTTGAGATATAAGCTATTAATTTTGGAACATTAAATACTAAATCACTTATCGGTGCTGATTGCATCACTGTACCATTAAGCCTAGTCTCAATTTGCAACTCGGATGGATCATTTATTTCATCACTTGAAACCATCCAAGGCCCAAAACCACCAGTTCCAGTAAAATTTTTTCCAGCTGTGAATTGAGAAGTATGCCTTTGCCAATCTCTTACCGAGCCATCGTTATAACAAGAATATCCTGCAATATAATTCATAGCTTTGTTCTCACATATTCTTTTACCACTTTTACCTATTATCAAAGCTAATTCTCCTTCATAATCAAACTTTTCAGATTCTTTGGGAGCTAACATAGGTTCATTGTGTCCAACTTGGCTGTTAGCGAAGCGAGTAAATAAAAGGGGAAACTCACCAGGTTCCCGACCCATCTCGGCAATATGACTAGCATAGTTTACACCCACACATATGATTTTCTCTGGGTTGGGAATTACTGGTAGATAATTAACTTCAACAAGCGGTATTAAATTACCTTCCTTTAAAGTAGAGCCTGAAGCTAACATAGTTTTCAAATCTTTGAACTTGTGAGAAAAATCCATAACACTATCACCGTTTATAGCACCAAATCCTGTAATTCCATTTTTAGTAAAACTCATCAATTTCATAATTGAACTCCTATTTTTTGTGTAGTTTAACTAAGTTATAATTCAAGTACCAGTGAGACCAAGCAGTTAATAGCAAGTAAATTCAAAAAAGAGAACTAAATGAAAAAACTTTTATTCCACCAATACGAATATGGCTCTGACAATTATGGAGTGCTTATTCATGATCCTCAATCAAAGGCAACTGCCTGCGTTGATGTGGGTGATGCAACCAAGGCCATCGGTGCACTCGAAGAAAAAAAATGGTCATTAACTGATATTTGGATCACTCATCATCATCCAGATCATACTGATGGTCTAAAAGAATTAAAAATAAAAACTGGAGCTTTTGTATATGGTCCTAAAATAGTATCCCAACACATAGAAGGATTAGACATACAATTAACCCAAGATGACCAATTCGTTTTTGCCAAACAAATAGTAAAAATTATTCATACGCCAGGGCATACAACTGACATGATAAACTTTTATTTGCCCTCTCAAAATATATTATTTTCAGGTGATACCTTATTCGCACTAGGATGTGGTAGACTGTTTGAAGGCACACCTTTTATGATGTGGGAAAGTCTCCAAAAACTAATGAGGCTCCCCGAAAAAACGATCGTGTATTGCTCTCACGAATACACATTAGCAAACGCCTATTTTAGTTTAAGCATTGATCCTTCAAATGAACTTTTAAAGGACAGGGTAAAAAGTATAGAGTCGCTTAGAAAAGCTAATATTCCAACAATTCCTACTGAATTAAAGGTTGAACTAGATACCAATCCATTTTTGAGAGCAGCAAATGCACAGATTCGAGAAAATTTAAATATGCGAAATAATTCAGACGCAGAAGTATTTGAAAAAATTAGAACACTAAAGGATAACTTTTAATTAAAATGCTGCAACAACTGTAAAAACCTTTCCTCAAAAGAGCGGCGAACGGCTTTTGGGGAGCGTAAGGTTATAGAAAAAACTTCTTTCAAATTTTTATTTGGTGTTCCAAAAATTTTGTCAGCTTCCTTTTCTTCAAAACCCGCTATTTGTACAGCTTCTAACCAAGCAGATATCTTATCAGCTTGCTTTATATCCTTTTTTACTTTTTGTGGTAAAGTTGAGGGAAGCCCGTATCGTAATAGAATTGCTGACATTAACCTATCATCCAACTCTTCGTAACCAGGACCAACCTTAGACTTAACTGGGGAAATCATATCTCCAATAACGTACTCAGGGGCATCATGAAGTAGGGCAATTATTTTCCATTTTGTAGATGCTTTAGGATTTAAGTAACTATAGATCTGCTCAACTAAAAGCGAATGCTCCGCAACAGAATACGGAAAATCACCAACAGTTTGACCATTCCACCGTGCCAAGAACGATAATCCATGCGCGATATCTATTATTTCAATATCTACAGGGGAAGGGTCCAAAAGATCTAATATTCTACCAGACAACATTCTTTGCCAAGCACGGGGTGATTTCGAAGCTTTAACCATATTAAACTCTTTATAAAATAAATTTTAACAATAATGACAACATACTTGCACCGGTTAGAATGGGATGTTAATCGCTCTGCGAATGATAAGTCAAAGGATAGTTAATTGAAAAATGATTATGTAGTAAAAGATATATCGTTAGCAAGTTTTGGACGAAAAGAATTAGACATCGCAGAAACAGAAATGCCTGGTCTAATAGCATTGCGAGAAGAGTTTGGTGACAGCAAGCCACTTAAAGGGGCTAGAATTGTTGGCTCTTTGCACATGACCATTCAAACAGCTGTACTAATCGAAACATTAACAAAATTGGGTGCAGATGTGCGGTGGGCCTCGTGCAATATTTATTCGACTCAAGACCATGCTGCGGCAGCTATAGCTGAATCAGGCGTTCCCGTATTTGCAATCAAAGGTCAGACATTAATTGAACACTGGGATTATTTAGATCGATCGTTCATGTTTGAAGATGGTGCAAATATGATTTTAGATGATGGGGGAGATGCAACACTTTATGTTCTTTTAGGCGCCCGAGCTGAAGCGGGCGAAACTAACTTGCTTGAAGTTCCATCATCCGAAGAAGAAGAAGCTGTTTTTGCTCAAATTAAAAAGCGCATGGCACAAAGCCCTGGCTGGTTTACAAAAACACGTGACGCCATTCAAGGTGTTTCAGAAGAGACCACAACGGGTGTTCATCGTTTATATGAGTTGATGCAAAATGGTCAGTTGCCCTTTCCTGCTATCAATGTAAATGACTCCGTCACCAAATCGAAATTTGATAATAAATATGGTTGTAAAGAATCTTTAGTTGACGGTATCCGCCGCGCCACAGATACGATGATGGCTGGGAAAACAGCTGTTGTATGTGGATATGGGGACGTCGGTAAAGGATCTGCTGCCTCACTTAGAGGTGCTGGAGCAAGAGTAAAAGTTACAGAAGTTGATCCAATTTGTGCACTGCAAGCCGCTATGGATGGATTTGAGGTAACTACCTTAGAAGACGCGATATCTGATACGGATATTTTTGTAACTACAACTGGTAACAAAGATATTATTCGTATCGAGCACATGCGTGAAATGAAAGATATGGCAATTGTTGGAAATATTGGTCACTTTGATAATGAAATCCAGGTAGCTAACTTACGAAACCTAAAAATGACAAATATCAAAGATCAAGTTGATATGTATGAGATGCCGTCTGGTAATCGCATGATTTTATTATCACAGGGCCGTTTATTAAACCTTGGAAATGCTACCGGCCATCCTTCATTCGTAATGTCTGCATCATTTACTAATCAGGTGTTGGCACAAATTGAATTATGGACCAAAGGCGACCAATACAAAAATGAAGTTTATATTTTACCTAAACATCTTGATGAAAAAGTTGCACGCTTGCACCTTGCAAAAATTGGCGTCAAGCTAACTGAGTTAACAAAAGATCAAGCTGATTATATTGGTGTTTCTTCAGATGGCCCATTTAAACCAGAGCATTATCGATACTAAATTTTTAGAACAAGGGCCAAATTTTGGCTCTTATTATTTAAATCTCTTGTTTCAAGGGCCTTGATAGTAGCTGATCGATAGCGTGATTTGTAGTTAACTCATTTTTTAAAACACGGGAAATCATATTAGTTATAGGCATATCTACACCCAAATCTGCAGCTTGTTGGGCGATAATATGAGAGGTTTTAATTCCCTCAACTGTATTAGAGCCACTTAACAGATTTTCAGATGTGAGGGAAAATCCATAAGAAAAATTTCGTGATTTTTTTGAATTGCAAGTCAATGACAAATCCCCAAAACCAGATAGGCCCATCAAAGTATCAGGGTTTGCACCTTTCTCTTTTGCAAACCTAATCATTTCGGCGAAACCTCTTGTCATTAATGAAGCGCGGGCACTCTCTCCAAGGCCAGCGCCCATAACCATCCCACAAGCTATCGCTATGACATTTTTCAAAGCTCCTCCTAATTGCAATCCAATTAAATCATCACTTTGATACAACCTTAACGTTTTTGAAGAGAGCATTTTTTGAATATTTGTTTCTGATCGATCTGACCCTAAAGACATTGCAGTTGGTTTACCTAAAGCCAATTCTGAGGCAAATCCAGGACCAGTTAAAACCAAAACCTCATTGTTAGGCAAATATCTTTTAATTATCTCAGTTGGAAGGTCTCCTGTTTCAAGTTCAGCTCCTTTGCAACATGCCACCACTGGTAAATTATTAAATTTAAAATCATGCAAAAAAAACTGATTTAAGCTTTGAGTAGGAATTGCTATCAGAATAATAGAGCAACATTCTAAATCTCTAAAATCCAAAATAGGCCGTAAAGTTTTTGGAAAGGTAATTCCTGGTAAGAAATTTTTATTTTCATTAAGTTCAAGCATCTCTTTTATTTGAGTTTCTGACCTAGCCCACAAATTAACGTTATGATTTTCTTTTGCTAGTGAAATAGCCAGTGCGGTGCCAAATGATCCAGCTCCAATAATACCAATATCACTCATGCTTTTGCTCCTTTTTTCCCAGACCCAAGCATGGGAGCACTTGTACTATCCAAAGGCCATCTCGGTCTAGCTTTCAAACCCATATCATCTACTTTACCCTCCTCTAACAATTCAATGCCAGCCCAAGCAATCATAGCGCCATTATCGGTGCATAGATTTAATGGAGGAGCAGAAAAAAGAACATTTTTTTCCTTGCACAAAGTCTCTAAGCTTAATCGGATTTCTGTATTTGCTGCAACACCACCTGCAACGGCAAACGATTTTGGAAGGAAGCCAACTTTGTCCTTAAAACTGTTCATGGCAATTTCTGTCTTCTTCAATAATACAGCCGAAATAGCTTGTTGAAAACTTGCACACAAGTCTTGCACTGTTTCAATTGACAGAGATTCCTTATCTAACACCAATTTATCTTTTAAGCGGAGGACAGCCGTCTTTAGGCCAGAAAAAGACAGGTTGCAGTCATTTCTATCAATTAGGGGTCTAGGCAAAGAATATGCAAAAGGATTCCCTAGTTTTGCAGATCTTTCAATGGAGGGGCCACCTGGCTGTTCTAAATCTAACAACTTCGCAACTTTATCAAATGCCTCACCGGGCGCGTCATCTATTGTCCCACCAAGCCGAACAAACTCTTCTACACTCTTCACAATTAGATACTGACAATGACCTCCCGAAATCAAAAGCATCAAATATGGAAAACTTAACTTCTCTGTAAGGCGTGGAGTCAAAGCGTGGCCTGCAAGATGATTTACTCCAATTAAGGGTAATCTTAACCCTGAAGCTAGGCCTTTAGCAAACATCACTCCAGAAAGGACGCCACCGATAAGACCTGGCCCAGCTGTAACTGATATAGCATCGATGTCAGATAGTGTTAAACCAGCATTTTTAATTGCTAGCTTTGTTACTACATCTAGCTTTTCCACATGTGCTCTTGCAGCAATTTCTGGTACAATACCACCAAAATTCTTATGAAGTTCATTTTGACCTATAACTTCATTAGATAGAATTAATGGGTCGCCACCCTTTGTTTTACAAACAACGGAAGCTGCAGTATCATCACAACTACTCTCTAATCCAAGCATTCTTATCATTTAAAAATCGTTACATCGTTGCGTTGTCACCTGCAATCCCGTTAAATAAAAACATGACTTGTGAATATATAATTTTAACTAGGCCATTGGAGCAAGCTAAGCGCTTCCACGAGCAATTAATTCACGCAAAGATTGAAAAAAATCGACTGATCATATCTCCAATGTTTAATATTGTTGGCTTGAAAAAAAATCCTGAAATAAACACTTCAACAATTTTAATTTTTACGTCTGAAAATGCTATTCTGAATTGGAATTGTGAGCATAAAGAACTTTTCTCGTGTTTGTGCGTTGGGCGAAAAACCACAGAAACTGCAGAAAAACTGGGCCTAGATGCCAAATGCTTAGGTTCTAACATCAATGAATTCATTGTAAATTTTCCTATAAGTAATAATCAGGATTATTATTATTTAAGGGGCAAAAATATTTCATTCGATCTGAAAGAATATCTTCTCAAAAAAAATATAACGGTAAAAGAAAGTATAATATATGAACAACAACTAAATAAACTCAATGAGCCCACAAAATCACTACTACGGTCTAATGAAAAAAAAATAATCACACTGTTTTCAGCGGATACTGCTAAAGCTATAGCTAATGAAATGGAAAGTATAACATACTCAAATGTGGAGTTTCTTTGTTTAAGTCCCAACATAAAAGATGTTCTAATCAAATACGGTTTCAAAAAAATAAAAGTTTCTAATCAACAAACAATGGACGGAATGTTGGAAAGTATAAAAAATTAATCAAACAATAACATGACTTGTAGACTTCAACTCGAAGTTTTATTCTATAATAAAATCGATTACAAATTACAATTTGGTTTTTTGGGAGTTCAATACTGTGGCAGATAAAAAGCCAATTAAAAAAAATAAATCTAAAAAGTCAGAGAAGCTGTCCAAATCTCCATCAACAAAATCTCCCCTTGAGAAGATTGCTAAAAATGAAATAGAGGACTCTAAAACAAGCATCACCCCACAAAATCTGAGAACCAAAAATAATGCCAATATCAAACTTGTTATTTGGTCCATATTTGTAATCGGCCTTATCGGTGCTATCGGGTTATATTACTACCAGTTGGAGCTGAAAAAACTTAATGATACTGATAATGACAAATTTACAAAATTAGAGAAAAAAATAGAAAGCTTGCAACTTGATTTAACAACTAATTTAGTTGCTGATCAAACTAACAAGATTGAAAAAATTAATAATAATCTTAGTCAGGTATTAACTGCGAACAGTACATTATCTGAGCAAAACCAGACTTTGATGAAAAAAATTGAATCAATCTCAAACCTTAACAAACAAACACCTATAGAAAAAAACTCTGTCTCAAATTTTAATGAGGAGAGAAGAAAAAATATGGAAAACGAAAAAAACAAATTAATGCTTGCAATTAAAAAGAGTCAAACAGCAGTTAAATCTTTAGAAAAACAATTGCGGCGGAATGACCTTAATAGAAATATAACGTTAGATTTAAATAATATTAAATCCGCTTTCCTTCAGGGAGAGCCTTTTGGAAATGCTCTTACTAAAATAAGCGAAGAGTTGAATGTTTTTATTCCGCCAGATATCGAAAACAAAGCAAAGACTGGCATTGAAACAATAGAGCAGCTTCGTAGCAACTTCCCTAAAGAAGCAAGAAATGCCCTTAAGGTATTTAAAGCCGCCGAAAAAAAACAAACGATAGCAACCAGCATTTTATTCTTTATTAAAAGTAATATAACAACTCGCTCACTAAAGCCAATATCCGGCAACAGTGTGGATGCCATTCTTTCTAGATCTGAAAAATACCTAAAATTGCACAAACTGGAAAAAGCTTTAGAAGAAATGCAAAACTTACCCGAAAACTCAAAAGACTCAATGAAAAATTGGATTATGGAAGCCCAAATTCACAATAGAACCACAAAGGAATTAGAAAAACTGTTTAAGAAAATTTCAGAATTACGAGACTCCAATGATTAGAGCTATAATCAACATAACAATATTTATGGGGATTTTGAGTATTTTCTTATTTGCAGTAACACAATTTTTAGGAACTGAAGATGAATTTCAAATAATATTGTCAGATACTGAAATTACGCTATCTCCGACCGCAATTGTAACATTAGGTATTACAAGCGTTATTCTTATTTGGCTTTTTTTTAAAATTTGTAATTTTATTGTCGCCACGTACCATTTCTTAAATGGTGATGAAACTGCTATTTCCAGATACTTTGACAGAAATAGAGAAAAGAAGGGGTTTCAAGCACTCGCTGATGGGATGATTGCATTAGCATTGGGAGAGAGTAAAACAGCCACACTTAAAGCCTCAAAAGCTCAGAAATTTCTCAAAAAACCTGAAATTACTAACTTAATAAGTGCTCAGGCGGCTGAACAATCTGGTAATCGAGATAAAGCACTAAAGTTTTATAAAGAACTTTTAAGCCAAGAAAAAACAAAATTTGTAGGCATACGTGGTATTCTAAAACAAAAATTGGAAGATGGTGACAAAGAAACGGCATTAGAATTAGCTCAAAAAGCCATATCTATAAAACCTAATGATAATGAAATACTTACAACCTTATTCGAACTGCAACTAGAAAAAGGTGATTGGATTGCCGCGCAAAAAACTTTGAGCACGAAATATAGTTCAGGGCTACTACCAAAAGATATTTTTGTACGCAGAGAAGCCATATTAAATCTTGCAATAGCAAAAGATAATTTAAAAGAAAACTCAACAAACGCCGCCCTTTTAGCGAATAAATCATCCCCAGAACTTGTTCCTGCGGCTATTCTAGCCGCATCGGTGCAACTAAAAGATAAGAAAAAGCGTTCAGCTATTAATATTTTACGTAAGGCGTGGAGCAAGTCTCCACATCCAGACTTGGCCGCAGCATTTGCGAATGTAGAACCAATGGAAAGTGCAGATGAGCGCTATCAACGTTTTAAGCCTTTAATAAAAATGCATAGTGGTTCCCCTGAAGTTATAATGTTAGAGGCAGAATTAGCTCTTGCTGCAGAGAACTATACAGAGGCAAGAAAAATCATGGGAGATCTTGCAGAAAAAAAACCTACTGCGCGCTCACTGACAATCATGGCTGCTGTTGAACGTGGTACCGGTGCAGAGGATGCTGTAGTTCGAGCTTGGCTGGCAAAAGCATTAGGGGCTAAATATGGACCTATGTGGACATGTACAAAATGTAAAACGATTCATAATGAGTGGCTTCCAACTTGTGATCAATGTAACGCATTTGATACTTTAGAATGGATAGAAACAGAAATTCCCGCTAAGATTGATAAATCTACCGAACTTTTACCATTGATTATTGGTGAGTTAGAAAAAGATAAAAAAGTGCCAACAGAGGAAAAAGAATAGATTGATAAAAAATATAACAAGCAGATTAGGATTAATCATAATTATGGTTTTGTTTTCTTCAAGTACTCTTAACGGAGATGAGTTGATATTAGAAAATTTCGATAAAGGGTCAGAAAATAGATGGAATTTTTTTAGTGACCAAGTGATGGGGGGTATCTCCACTGGAAAGCTATATTTTCAGAAGGAAGGTGAATTAAATTTCATAAATTTAGTAGGTGATGTTAGCACTGAAAATCAGGGTGGTTTTATCCAAGCTCGAAGTAAACTGGCTGAAACTATAAAAAAAGATATTGAAGGGATTGTGATAAATGCAAAAGGTAATAATACAACTTATTATATCCACCTTCGAACAACTGGGACTTTATTACCTTGGCAATATTATCAAGCTGAATTTTCGGTCACCTCAAATTGGCAAGAAATAAAAATTCCATTAATAAGCTTCAAGAGATCTGGAAATTTTTTGAGAAAAAAAGTTAAACCTGCCTCAATTACAAGTATTGGGTTAGTGGCGTATGGTCGTAATCACAAAGCCAACTTAAGTGTAGCTTCAATACGTTTTTACTAAGTAAGATATTTAGTTTAAATACCAATACGAAACATTCAATATTGACGCAAAAGAGACCCATAAGAAATAGGGTAATAATAGAAAGCTAGAAACCCTATCGACGGACCAACTCAACATTATGATAAATACAATACATACCCACAATATTGAAATAACAACAAGCGCACTCAAAAGATCATTTGCACCAAAGTAAATCGAAACCCAAATCGTGTTTAAACATATCTGTAATGCCCATAATCCAAGTAAAATGGATTTTAAATTAGTATCCTTCATAAAGACAAATCGATAGGCAGAAGTTGCTATTAAAAGATATAAAATAGTCCATACTGGTCCAAATAACCAGCTTGGTGGTGAAAAAGCAGGCGTCACAAGTGTCTTGTACCAAGTTGAATTTATATCCCAAACAAATGCATTACTTGATGCCACTAATGTGCAAGAATAAAAAAGAAGCCATGTTATAATTTTATTTAACATCATCAAGTGTTCTCAGATTGATTTTGAAAACAACTTAACCATAGAGAGTCTAACTCATCAATTTTTGATAAATCAAATTTATCTGTCTCTTTCCAATATTTACCACTTTCTACAAAGTAATTTAAACTGTTCTCCATAGATAATGCTTCCAAGACGACAGTACTATTAAGTTTTCGAGGCGAACGATTGTAGCTATCTAATTCTGAAACTGCTACTTTCTGGTAGGTAAGCCGGCTGATATCGGTATCAGAAATATTTACCACATCACAACACATTTTATTGGCAAAATACTCAAATCTATTTGCTTTAGCTTCTATTGACCGAAGCGATGGATCCTTTCTAAGGGGATCAGCCGTACCAGAACCATAGAAATGGGTGTTCTTACCCTCGTAAATCATGTCACACCCTAAAAATGCGATTAGATCAGGCTTTAACTTTCCTAACGCCCAATACGCTGCCGTAAATGCCATGGTTCCACCTGCATACAAAAAACCACCATATCTATTTTGAATGGGTACATATTCATCCGCCGTATGGATTTTTTGATTGAATCTCTCAATTGGCCTTCTATCAACCGGAAAATCTGTTGGAAAAATCGAATGGCTCCAATGTGGACTTATTTTCCAAGCGTTATTGATAGCAACTATTGAGTCAAATAACTTTTTATCAAAACCAGATGCTCTAATAGCATCTGGAGCACTTCCCAAAATAAGTATTTTTTTCAAATCAAATCCCTTTTTGATTTATTTAAACCAATGATTGAATAAACTAAGCAATTTTATCATTAATTAACGAGGTTAACATTTTTCTAAAGTACTCTGGATCTTCAATTTTTGCTAAAACCTCGGACTCATAGTCTTTTGCAATCATAGTCATTTGATCAATAATCTTTTTTCCACATTTAGTTAATTTTAAATCCACCAATCGCCTATCTTTAAGGTTTTCTGTTTTGGTCAAAATTGCTCGAGCGCTTAATCTTGAAACAGCCCTACTGACTTTTGACTTTTCTAAGTCAACTTTTGAATATATTTCTCTGATACTTATTGGTTGGTTTACCTGGCTTAGGTGAGCAATTATGCGCCATTCCGCATTATCTAAATTAAATCTAGAAACATATTCGTGTGAAAAATCTCTGCTTATTCTATTTGTAAGTATGCTCAATTGATACGGTAAAAAATCTTCTAAAATAAACTCAGACAAATTATTCCCCACATTTTTTACCTTATTATTGGCAACTCTTCGGCTGCTCGTTTTGTTAAAAGTTCAGGCTTGCCATCCCTGATGCAAATATTTTCCTCATGGACCATCATTAATCCTTCACCATATGACATACTAGGCTCAATAGTTATTACCATATTTTCTTTTAATACAGTTTCATCGTTTAGCATTAACGAAGGATATTCAGTTAGCTGAATACCTAGACCATGACCCATTCTTCCAATATTTGAACTCCCTCCTCCTAAATCGTTATTTATTAATTTAAACACTTCCTCACAAGTCATTCCTGGCCGTATTTCATCTAATGCAAGCTCTGTAACTTTGTGAAGTTTGGAATACGCTCTTTTGGCTATGTCACTTGCAGTGCCAATTGCCCAATTTCTATCAAAATCACAAAAATATCCTTTTAATGTAGACCCTGTATCCAGCATTAAAATGTCACCATTTTCTAAAGGCTTGCTACTTGGAGGCGATATAACATCCACATAACCATCTCTACCCGCACCACCTACGAGGTATGGAACCTCTTCTGCACCCTCTTCTAACAAAGTTATTTTAAATTCTCTAAAAGCTTCATTTAAGGGCTGACCACTAAAAAATAATCTATTTGCGCGATCAAACGAACGATTAGCAACCGAACAAATATTTTTTAGAATTAAAATTTCTTTTTCAGATTTAATCAAGCGGACTTTTTTTATAATTTTGCTGCAATCAGAAAAAGTTCCATCAATTTTCGACTTTAATTTTTCAAAATCTTCAAGTGGCATTCTCAAAGAAGCTTCTTCTCCCATCAATATTCCTATATTTTTTGCTCCCTCTAAAACCTCAACTAATAATGAAATTCCCTCATCTTCTCTTCTTGGTGACGGCCATGTCCGTATATCGTCAATCCAAGTTCGGGCCATTAAGTCACGGCCTATATCTGGAATTATTGCTATTGGTTTTCCATTTTTTGGAATAACAACAAACCACGGCCTTGTAGGACTTTGCCAAAATAAACTCCGAAAGCCCGTAAAATAACGAACTTCAGGCTCTGTGCAAAGTAAAATTGCATCAACATTATTTTCAAACATATTCTTTTGAACTTTTTCAGTACGTAATTGAAATTCAGTTTCCTCAAAATCAATCATCTGCAGTACCTTCAGACAAAAACAAAAGAACACGTGAATCTGAGTCAATTCCACAGTTTTTATAATGTAGGGATTTTACCAACCCAGCATAACCAGCCCCTCCAGAAGCGGAGGTGGACAAATCATAATTGTTTAAATCCTGGATCGACTCTAAGACCTCAGAATCTGTTAAAGTCATAAAAAAATCTGCTTCTTTGGCTAAACAATATAATGCTAGATGAGACGGTTCCTTACAATCTAAACGGCCCATAATCGAAACATCACCATCCGCATAAATGGGTTTTTTAGCTTTAACGCTTTCCATTATTGCTGGTGCCTCAGAAGGCTCTACAATTACAATTTTTGGAGAAGATCCCCATTTAGATCTTACTGAAGCTGTTACAGCTGCCGCCAGACCTCCAACACCAGCCTGTAAAAAGATATGAGAGGGTACTGTATCAATTTGTGAAAAAGCTTCCTCTGGCATCATAAGATAACCTTCCATCACGTCATAACCAGCAGAGTAACCCTCCCAGGTGCTATCAGAAAGCAATATCCATCCCTCTAATTTTGCTCGATCAGCAGCTGCTTGCATACTTGCTTCATAATTTTCGCCTTCAATGACAACTTCAGCACCTTTATCACGGAGTTTTCCAGCAAAGTCTTTTGGTACTGTTTCTGAAAGATAAACAACAGAATTTGCACCAAAAACTTTTGCTCCAGCTGCTACAGAAATACCATGATTACCAGCACTAGCAGTAATAAATGTTTTATTACTCAATGATTTTTGAGGATGATTATCAATAAAGGCGCTTTTTGCAGCTCTTTTTGCAATCGCATATGTAGCCCCCAAAGCTTTAAAACTTCCTAAACCCATTCGAGGCCGCTCATCTTTTATAAACAAAGACTTAATGCCCAAAGATTTTGCTAAAGCAGCACAATTATGAAGAGGTGTTGGAGCATATACAGGACATTTTGAAATTAATTTTCTCACATTTTCTGAATTGCTCGATACTGGCTGTGAAGGTGAAAACTTCAAACCTCGACCACGTAAGTTGTTAACCAATATTTGCATCTCAAATCTTCCAAAAAAGTAGCAAAACTTAGCATGCAAAAATACATTTGAAAAGCCACAACCTTGACTTCGTTGCATTTGCAACGATAATAAGTAAAAAAAGGAGTTTATAATGCAATCTAATTATGCGTCCTATATGCCTGGGTTTGGAAATGACTTTGAGACGGAAGCTTTAACTGGGGCTCTGCCAAATGGACAAAACTCTCCACAAAAATGTCCATATGGTCTATATGCAGAGCAATTATCAGGCACACCATTTACCGCTCCACGAGGAAAAAACGAGAGAAGCTGGTGTTATAGAATCCGACCTTCTGTTAAGCACATAAATCGATTTGAGAAAGTAGATATGCCTTTTTGGAAATCTGCTCCAAATATTTTGGATAAGATTATTAGCCTTGGACAATACAGATGGAGTCCAATTCCAAGCAATATTGATACTAATTTTATAACTGGTATGCGGACAATGACGACCGCTGGTGACGTTAATACACAAGTTGGTATGGCTGCTCATATTTATGTGGCAACAAACAGCATGGATAATGAATATTTTTACTCCGCCGACAGTGAGCTCCTAATTGTTCCACAAGAAGGGCAATTAAGGTTTTTTACCGAAATGGGAATTATTGATCTAGAACCACAAGAAATTGCAATAATTCCTCGAGGCTTACTTTTTAAAGTAGACATTATAAATGGTCCAGCAAGAGGATTTGTTTGTGAAAATTATGGTGCAAAATTCGACCTTCCAAATAGAGGGCCAATTGGAGCAAATTGCCTAGCAAATCCACGTGACTTCAAAACTCCTAAAGCCGCATTTGAAGATAATTCAATAACGTCTACGGTAACAATTAAATGGTGTGGTCAATTTCATATAACTGAAATAGATCACTCACCGTTAGATATAGTAGCTTGGCACGGAAATTATGCTCCATGTAAATATGACTTAAGAACCTTTTCTCCTGTAGGTGCATTGCTTTTTGACCATCCAGACCCTTCTATTTTTACTGTTTTAACGGCACCCTCTGGTGTGGAAGGAACAGCAAATATTGATTTTGTTTTATTTAGGGACAGATGGAGTGTCGCTGAGAATACCTTTCGTCCTCCTTGGTATCACAAAAATATAATGTCTGAGCTAATGGGAAATATACATGGTGTATATGATGCTAAACCTGAAGGCTTCGCCCCGGGTGGTATGAGCCTACACAATATGATGCTGCCTCATGGGCCAGATATGGATGCTTTCGAAAAAGCAACAAATTCAAAGCTAGGTCCACAAAAGATGGAGAATACAATGAGTTTCATGTTTGAAACAAGATTTCCTCAGCATTTAACATCATACGCTGCAAAGGATGCACCCCTTCAGGATGATTATGTTGAATGCTGGTCATCTCTCAAAAAGAACTTCTCACCAGAAACTAATAATGATTAAACAGATTAAAATAATTGGAAGAGTAATAGAATGGCTTTGATAAAATCTTGGGTCAAATCTGCTAATACAAGCCAAACAGATTTCCCTCTGAACAACCTACCTTACGGAGTTTTTACAATTTCTGACAGTGAACCACATTGTTGTGTTGCAATTGGAGATATGGTCTTGGACGTTACTTTACTTGAAGCAGAACAAATTTTAATTCCAAAAATAAATGATAAGGTTTTTGATGAGCCTTATTGGAATTCGTTTATGGAATTAGGGCCAGAAAGCTGGCAATTATTTCGAAATAATTTAACTAATCTGTTAAAACAGAATCCAGATGATACGAAAAATAAAAATGAGAGTATTTTAAAAAAATTTCTAAAACCACAAAAAGAGTGCGTTTTACACATGCCTTTTGTAGTTTCTGAATTCACAGACTTTTTCGCTAGCTATCATCATGCAAATAATGTTGGAACAATGTTTCGGGGGCCAGAGAACGCGCTACCACCTAATTGGTTACACATACCAATCGGGTACAATGGGCGAGCATCAACTGTTATTATTTCTGGTACTGATGTGCAAAGGCCAATGGGACAACTTAAGCCTCCAACAGAAGATATACCTTATTTTGGACCATGCAAAAGATTCGACTTTGAGCTAGAATTAGGTGCAATTGTTGGTACTAGCACAGAGATTGGAACAACACTTAGCACTCAGGAAGCTGACAATTTAATATTTGGTTATGTTATTTTAAATGATTGGTCAGCTCGCGACATACAAGCTTGGGAGTACCAACCATTAGGGCCTTTCCAATCCAAAGCCACGGCAACAACTATCAGTCCATGGATAGTTACAAAGGCAGCGCTAGAACCTTTTAGAAAACCCACTCCAAAACGTGAAAAGCCACTTTTGCCATATTTAGAAGAAAAAGGACCAATGCTATACGATATTGATCTATCCGTAACAATCGAAACTAATCATGGTAAAAATCTTAAACAAATCACTAACACAAATTACTCAGAAATGTATTATTCTTCAGCACAACAATTAGCGCATCACACCTCAAGTGGTTGCGCAATGAGCTGTGGAGATTTACTTGGTTCAGGAACTATTTCTGGGCCTACGAGAGACCAATATGGCTCTATGCTAGAACTAAGTTGGGGTGGAAAAAACCCAATTGAAGTGCATAATTCTGAAATGAGAAGCTTTTTAGAAGATGGAGATATCATCAGAATGACAGGTGCTGCAAATGGTGAAAACTATAAGATTGGTTTTGGCGAAAATATTGGAAAAATTATTCCTGCAAAAAAATAACTTACGTAAACTGATTGACCCATTGCTTAATTAACGTAACATATGACAAAGATTCTTCTTTGTTGCTAAGACTATTGAGAATAGAATTTAGACTCAAATAAACAGAGGGCGGATATTTGAGTAATTATAGTGTAAATGACTGGATCTCACAGCATGGCATGGCAATGCCTGATAAACTTGCAGCAATAGATTTGGCTAGTAACAGACGCTACACTTATTCTCAAATGAATAATCGAGTTGGTAGGTTGGCAAACCACCTTAAATATCTGGGAATAACAAAAGGTGACAGGGTCGCATATTTTGCCTTTAATTCTACAGATGTTGTTGAGATTATTTTTGCCTGTTGGAGAATTGGCGCTGTTGCTGTTGCATTAAATTTTCGCCTCACTGCAAGAGAGTTAACTTTTATTATTGAAGATAGCACGCCCAAGTTAATATTTGTTGATTCTGCATTGGGAATGGTTTGGGAAGATGTAAATCAGCAAACAGATGTTCCAAATATAATAATATTAGACGGTGTCGGAGGTGACACAATTTACGAAAAAATAATATCTTCTTCAGAACCACTAAATGAAATGATCGATCAGACTTTGACTGATCAATGTATGTTAATGTATTCGTCAGGTACTACTGGCAGGCCAAAAGGCGTTATAATAACTCATGGAATGATGCTTTTTTCAGCAGTTGGTGGAATGAGTGCAGGAAGAACAACACGAGATAGCGTTAGCTTGGTCGTAATGCCTTTATTTCACATCGCCGCAGTAAATGTATCTTGCTGTCCAATGGTTTATATGGGTGGTTGCTTGATAGTAATGAGAATGTTTGATCCAGACCTTGTGTTAAAAACGATAGGAAATAAAACGTTAGGAGTTACCCATATTTTTTTAGTACCCGCGGCATATAATGCACTTAAAGATGGGAAGCATGCAGAGGATACAGATTTTACCAATATTGTTAGTGCGTTATCAGGTGCCGAAACAGTGCCGATGTCTTTGGTCAAATGGTGGAGCAAACGTGGTATTTGTTTACAGGAGGGTTGGGGCATGACCGAAACCAGTGGCACTGGATGTTTATTACTACACGATGATGTGGCAGATATGGTTGGTAGTGCTGGCCGCCCCCTAATGGGTAATAAGATTAGAATTGTGGATGAAAAAGGAAAGGAAGCACCTCCCAATGTTTTGGGCGAAATTCAAATGAAAGGCCCAGCAGTAACACCTGGATATTGGAATAGGCCCAAAGCAAACGAAGAAAGTTTTTCTAATGGATGGTTCAAAACTGGGGATATAGGTAAAAAAGACAGTAATGGATATATTTTCATAGAAGACAGGCTGAAGGATATGTATATTTCTGGAGGAGAAAACGTATATCCAGCAGAAGTTGAAAATATACTTTATGAACTTGAAGAAATTAAAGAGGTAGCAATAATTGGTATCCCAGACCCAAAATGGGGTGAGGTTGGATGTGCTGTCGTTTGCTTTAATGATGGAAAAGAATTAACTTTGGAAGAGATCAGATCACACTGTGCAAAAAATCTCGCAAATTATAAAATACCATCTTTTTTAGTGGACATGGAAATATTACCACGTTCGGCAACTGGCAAAGTTCTAAAGTTTGAATTACGGCAAACAATTCCTGCTAAATTAAATCAATAAATACCATATCGGAAATAATAAGGCATCAGGTTGCAAAGATGGATTGAAAATTTCTTTCACCAAGTTTCAGCAAAAGGCCTTATATCCATTTCAAAGGTCCAACCATCTCGTGTTTGATGATGAAGGTTCCAATATGCTTCTGCAACAGATTTGGGGTTCATCAAGGTATCAGAAGCTAAAGTCTCTGGATCCACTCCTGAAGATTTTATTCTTTGCCTAACAAAGGCAGTATCAACTCCTGCATCAATTATTAAATGGGCTACATGAATGTTGTGAGGCCCAAGTTCTCTAGCCATACTCTGAGCCACACCTCTCAATCCAGCTTTGCCAGCAGCAAAAGCTGAATACCCATTCGCGCCCCTTAAACTAGCTGTTGCTCCTGTAAAAAAAATAGAGCCTTTTTTGCGTGGAATCATATATCGAGCTGCCTCCCTACCAGTTAAAAAACCAGCGAAAGTTGCCATTTCCCAAACCTTTCGAAACACTCTGGATGTTGTCTCCAAAATTGGAAAAACCACATTTCCACCCACATTAAAAATCACAACTTCAATAGAACCTATTTCTTGTTCTATTTTTTTAAAAATTTCCTCAACATTTTCTTCTTTCCTAGCATCCATCGTAAAACCGAAGGCCTTGCCACCAGAACTTTCTATCTCACTCAAAAGAGGTGCAAGTTTTTCACCATTTCTTCGCCCCAAACAGATAGTAAAACCGCCTTTAGCAAACCTTTTAGCTATGGCAGCGCCAATGTAGTCACCAGCTCCAACTATCAGCACTATTTTGTTATGCATTAAATCACCCTTAAAATTTTGAATTTACATTATAAATGCTCACAACTGTTATAGGTTCGTAAAGTTATTTTACTACTTTCCAAAATTACTCTGCTAATTGAACCATTAGAAGATCCAAAAAATGCCAGTGGTGTACTCCCTGTTGCCATCGCCATTATTGCAGAAATTATTCCACCATGAATAACAGCTAATACTTTTTGACCCTGATGTCGTTTATAAATTAAATCTAAAGAATTTTGAACTCGGCGATATATCATAGAATTGCTTTCCGCGCCTGGAATTTTGCCCCATTCCTGATGCTTTAAAAATTCTTGATATAACAGATCTTTAGAGGCGGCTTTCATTCGGAACAACCCTCCTTCCCAATCACCCAGGTAGACCTCGCGCAGTCCTGCTTCGATATTTATAGGTATTTTTAAATATTTAGCTAAAGGTTTAGCTGTTTGTTGAGTTCGCTTTAAATCTGTCGCATAGATACTTTTAAATACGTACTTCTTTAAAGCTTCCTTTACAGCTTTAGCCTGTAAGACTCCGTTAGCATGTAGATCTGGGTCACCATGACCGTCATGTAAAGGGAAAGGCTTTCCTGGTACAGCCGCTGCACTTTCACCGTGTCTAACTAAAATTAAATCAACAGCACCTTTTGGTACTTCATATTTGTGTTGTCTAAATTCCTTGCTCATTTTAGAAATTTAACTTACTTTGACCAATTGTTTGCCAAAATTCTTTCCATTTAGTAGGTTGATAAAAGCTTCTGGGGCATTTTCAATTCCTTCGGTTATCGTTTCCCGGAAAATAATTTTATTTGATTTTACGAGGGGTGCTGTTTCAGTTAAAAAGTCATTAAACACATCATTATGATCCCAAACAATAAATCCACGTACCTGTAAACGTTTTGTCAGAATTGCGCGCCAAGCTCCAGGCAGTCGCATAGCCTCATCAACCCCAACACCCGAATACCAAGATATCATTCCACAAACAGATATTCGACCAAAGTCATTCATTATTGGTAATACCGCTTCAGTAGTTTTTCCACCCACATTTTCAAAATAAACATCAATACCTTTTGGTGTTGCCTCCAATAGCCATTTTCTTAATTCTGAGGCATTCTCTGCAAGCTTATGATCAAAACATTCATCATATCCCAAATCAGACTTTGCAAAATTGCATTTTTCAGTGCCACCTGCTACACCTATAACCCTCATTCCTTTTGCTTTTGCAAGTTGACCAGCTAAACTACCAACTGCACCGGTCGCAGCAGAGATTACAACCGTCTCTCCTGGCTTTGCTTTTCCGATAATGTTTAGTCCTGTCCAAGCTGTATGGCCAGGCATACCTAAAACTCCTAATGCTGTTGAAATAGGAGCAACACTTTGATCAATTTTTCGTAAATCAGTTCCGTCAGAAATTGCATGTGTAACCCAACCAATACGTGCAGCCACAATATCCCCTACTCTAAAATTTGAGTTTTTTGAATTTATTATTTCTGCAACGCACTCTCCCTCCATAATACCCCCGATAGGAACAGGATCAGCGTATGATTTATCAGCATTCATTCTGCCACGCATGTAGGGATCAAGCGATAAATAAATAGTTTTTAATAGAACGTGACCATCGTTGATTTCTGAAAGTGAATTCTTCATGATCCTAAAATTTTCTGAAGTTGGTGGTCCAACTGGTCTGCTATCTAAAATTACACTTGTTTGTTCAATCATTTTGTCCTCACTAAATTTAACTTAATATCTTATTACTCTTGAGATCCATTATTTCTTCTTGAGTAAACCCCATTTCTATAAGAATTTCCTCATTACCAGACCCCGGACCCTTTATTGTCTTTGGCGTTATACTCGGCGTTCTATCAAAACGTGGTGCAGGAGACGCCTGCAAAACACCTTCTTGTTTAAAAAAAACATTCCGTTCAGAATTTACTGGATATTCTGATGCTTCAGCTAATGTTAAGACAGGAGCCACACAGGCATCTTTGCCATCAAAAATTTTAATCCACTCATCACGAGACTTTGATTTAAAAATCTTTTCATATACTTCATTTTTCTTTGGCCATGTTTCATGATCATTCTGAGTTTTGATTTCGATTTCTGGAAGTCCAATGCCTCTTACTAATTCAGCAAAAAATTGAGATTCTAAGGCTCCAACGGACACAAATCTTCCATCTGAACATTCATAACATCGATAGAATGGCGCACCGCCATCAAGTAAGTTTGAAGCTCTTTTACCATCCAGCCAATTTCCATTAGCGACAAATTGATGAAATAATCCCATCATCGCGGGAACGCCATCAACCATTGCCGCGTCAACAACCTGCCCTTTTCCAGAAGAATTTCTTTCATATAATGCAGCCAAAATTCCAAAAATCAAAAACATTGAACCACCACCATAATCTGCCACCAAATTTAAAGGTGGTATAGGTCTTTCATCATTTCCTATAGCGTGGAGAGCTCCTGTAATTCCTAAATAGTTTATATCATGGCCAGCAGTTTTTGAAAATTTTCCAACCTGCCCCCAACCAGTCATACGCCCATAAATCAACTTATCGTGACAGTTGCTTGGTCCTATTCCCAGCTTTTCCATAACCCCAGGCCTGAAACCTTCAATTAACACATCACTGCTATCAATTATTTTCTTTACTATTTTTATTCCATCTTTTGATTTTAAATTTAATGCAATCGACCTTTTGTTTCTTCGATTAATTTCAGTTGGGTCTACCTTTGCTGATCTTTTATCAACTGTAATTACATCTGCTCCCAAATCTGCCAATAACTGTCCCGCCAATGGACCTGGTCCCAAACCACTAAACTCTACAATCTTAAGTGATTTTAAAGGACCTTTCATGGTAACCTTATTCCTGCATCTAATCTAATTACCTCACCGTTTAGATATTCGTTCTCAATCATAAAACAGGCTAAATGAGCTATCTCAGCAGGTTTTCCCAATCTCCTTGGCAATAAGGGTTGGTTTGATAGAGCCTCTTGCGCTTCTTCAGGTAACGACTCCAACATTGGTGTTATAATTAGGCCTGGAGCGATAGTGTTTACTCTAACTCCGTAACTTGCTAGGTCTCGCGCCATTGGCAATGTTAAACCAATCACACCAGCTTTTGATGCTGCATAGGCTGCTTGTCCCTTCTGGCCATCGTAACCAGCCACTGACGCCGTATTGACAATTAAACCTGTTAACCCACTTTCGTTAGGGGTATTTTTTGAAATATATTCTGCTGCCAAACGGGAAACATTAAAAGTTCCATTTAGATTCACATCCACAACTTTTTTGTACAGATTTAAATCATGGGGCCCATCTCGACCAAGAGTTTTCACAGCAATTGCAATACCTGCAAAATTTAAAACTACGTTTAATTTGCCAAAACTATCTATGGTTTTTTCTATTGCAGACTTTACACTATCTTCATTGGTAACGTCAGTTTTGCAAAATATAGTAGAAGAACCTAATTCTTCTGCTAATTTATTACCCCGAACCGAATCCATATCTAAAATTGCAACTTTACCACCACCTGCATTTATAGCTCTTACTGTTGCTTCACCTAAGCCAGATGCTCCGCCAGTTACTAAGGCACGCGTTTCTCCTAACTTCATCTACTTTCCTTTGCATTTATTTATTAAAATCTTTAACCACAATTCTTCGCTCTACCATGTCATCAAATATTTCCAAAGCTTTGTTAGAAAAGTCTAAATCGTTTATATGGCAATTAAGTTCATGTGAAATCACATTGCTTGGCTGGTTTTCTTTACATGTCTGCATAAACGTCTCTAACCCGACTGGATCGTTTAACCCCCCATCAGGACGATCCCATTCACCACAACCTCCTAGTGGCAAAATTACATGAGTTTCAGACGATGCCATCGACAGCTGTTGCATAAAACCTTTTGCAACTTGTACTCGTTCTTCGGGATTTAAAACGATTGAACTAATCAATCGATTGTGAGCATGGTAAGGGTGGTTCCTCCATTTATCAGGCATCTCTTGCCAACAAATTAAATCAACTAAATCATGGCAACCAGGAGCACAAATTTGTGGTATTCCATGCTTTCCAGCCGCGGTTACTCTATCTGCTCCAGAAGTGACTTCAGAACCATGTATATGATTTGTTAATTCTTGTATGCAAAAATCCATAACTGCCACAAATGCTCCCTGCTCACATAAGCCCTCAAACGCACGTCCGCCCATTCCTGTAGAATGAAAAATTGCAACTTCATAACCACGGGCTTCTAATGCTGGCTTAAGTGTTTTCATGTATTTTAAGGCAGAAGAACCTAAACTAGTCATGCCAACACAAGGTTTTTTTTCTTTTTTTATTTCAAACGCATTTGCAGCGCCTAAAACCGCTCCAGCTGCCTGACTCAAAGATGCTTCACATATAGAGTTTAAACCATATAAACCACCAGCCCAAAGTATCATTTGGATATCAGGAGCCAAACGGGCCGCTGGTATAAGTGGAGAAAAAGATACCGTAGAAACAATATACTTGGGAACACCTAAAGGAAGTGCAGCACATACATCTAGTGCTAAATCGGTGCCCATTGTGCCACCCAGTATAATAACGCCATCAAACTTGTTATCATTATAGAGTTGTGAAGCTAACAGAGAAGATCCTTTTGCCATAATCTGCATTGCTTTATTTTCATCACCAGCATTTTTTGCATCATCAATTGTTAAGCCTGATGCTTCTGCAACTTTTTGCTTAGAAATATCTGTTGGTTCAGCTGGATTGCCCAAGACACTAACGTCCATTGTAAGAACATCACCACCTAAATCTATTATTTTTTTTGAAATATAAGACAACTCATCATTTTTAGTATCGTAGGTTCCAACCACCAAAATTATTTTTTTTGCCATAAATTGCTCCAAATACCCATATTTTTTGTCAAAAAGTGAACTCAACTTAAATTGTTCTTAATCACAACCTATCCACTACCTCTTTGTAACTTGCCCTTGGCTCTATCACATTAAAATGAATAGTTGATAATCCTATATTTTTTGCCCCATCAATATTTCTTTTTTGATCATCAATAAATAAACAATCTCTAGCTCTAAGGTTTAAGTCCCGCAAACAAGAAATATAAGCATCAGGTGTAGGTTTAAGAATTTTTGTATATGTTGCATCATGAATAACCTCAAAATCTTTTAAAAAACTGAGTTTTTCTCTAAACTCACTTCCGTAGAACAAATCTAACTCATTAGATAAGATCGCTAATCTTACACCTTTTAACTTTGCCGTAACTATTACTTCTAAAAATTCTGGCCTAATAATTGAAGTTGGATCTGCACCCCGAGCAGCTTTGACGAATTCAGACATTTGAGACCATTTAATGTTGACCAACTTTGCAACTTCTTTAGTTCTTACTAACCAATAATCCCTTTCTGATATTTCTTCAGCTTGCATTGATTCCCACAGCTTATCATTTTTAGGGTCAAAAGGACCACGCCATTTAAGAGTGCCAGGAGGGAGACCCAACGCTATTTCAGTTAAATGATGCGTTTCAAATAAGGTTTTGGAGATTACCCCCCCAAAATCAAATATTATAGCCTTAGAATTCATAGATTTACCTTTTTCAAACGACAAGACATTAAAAACTTAAAATGTAGTTTTCAGATTAACAAGTGACCAAATATAAAACACCTAAGTAAATTAAGTTACTTCCACTACAATCGCTGCAGCGGTGTCACCTGCAGCACAACCTGTAAATAGCCCATAACCACCACCCTTCATTTCGAGCTCCTGCATCATATCTATTACCAGATTAAAACAAACTTAACTTCACTAGACTTATTAGTAAATTAAAAATATTGACAGATCTTTAAGTCCAGCTTAGCCTCAATCCCTTAATCAAAAAAACCTTAATCAAAAAAAAATCGAGGTATTGCACAAAAAAACTGCGAGGATCAATGAGCAAGACTATTTTAGTCGTGGGTACATACGACACCAAGAGCGATGAGTTACAATACATCTCTGATAAAATACTCGAACGTGGCGGTTTAGTACTAACTATGGATGTTAGTGTACTAGGAGAAAGCGATGTAAAATGTGATATTTCAAAAAGAGATATTGCTTTAGCAATAGATAAAACCATTGACGAAGTAATTAATAGTGGTGACGAAAATAGCGCTATGCAACTCATGGCAAGTGGCGCATCTAGTCTAGCCTCCAGCTTATATGCCAATAATAAATTTGATGGGGTTATAGTTTTGGGGGGAACGATGGGTACTGATCTTGCATTGGATGTTTGTCAGGCCTTACCTGTAGGAGTACCTAAATATATTGTCTCTACTGTTGCTTTCTCACCTTTAATACCACCAGATCGTCTTTCCCCAGATATTCAAATGATTTTATGGGCGGGCGGTTTGTATGGTCTAAATTCTATATGCAAATTATCACTCAGCCAAGCAGCTGGTGCAGTATTAGGTGCCACAGAAAGTGTCGAATTTGAAAAGACAGATCGGCCTCTAATTGGCATGACCTCATTGGGCGCTAGTTGCCTTTCATACATGAAAAAATTAAAACCTGCTCTAGAAGCTCGTGGTTTTGAAGTAGCAATATTTCATGCAACTGGTATGGGTGGAATGGCTTTTGAACAAATTGCCAAGCAAGGAAAATTTGTTTGTGTTATGGATTTTGCATTACCAGAGCTTGGAAACCTACTAGCTGGATCAGTAATAAATGGCGGTGAAGACCGAATGTTAAGTGCTGGAATGGCGAATATTCCTCAAATCATAGCACCTGGATGCATTGACTTGATTGATTTTGCTGGATGGCAAGAAATTCCTAAGAAATACTCCGACCGACCTTTCCACGAGCACAATAGACTAATTAAATCTTCCGCTTTAAATACAGAAGAAAGACGAGAGACCGCTCGGGAAATAAATTTTCGATTAAAAAAGTCTGAAGCTCCTGTGCATGTAATCCTACCAATGCGGGGAATAGAAGAATGGGACAAAATAGATGGACCTGCTCACGATCCTGATGGCTTAAATGCTTTTATGAGCGAGATGAAAAATATAATAGAGGAACCAATAAGCGTTACAGAAATTGATAACCATATTAATGATGAAGAGTTTTCCCTCACAGTCATGAAAATCTTTGACAACTGGGTGGAGCAAGGAATAGTTTTGAATACATGACAACCACTTCACCATATGACATTTTATTTACCCCAATAAAAATTGGTCCTGTCACAGCCCCAAATCGTTTTTTTGCTTCACCACACTCTACAGGACACGGTTGGACTGAACCAAATGGAGCAATTGCTCTAAGGGCCATGAAAGCTGAAGGGGGATGGGGAACAGTAGCAGTTGGTTTGACAGAAATTTCTCCAAATTCAGATTATGCCAATCATCCAATGGAACGCATATGGGACAATAGTGATTTGCCCCGCCATATATCGCAAGTAAATGCCATAAAAAAACATGGCGCCTTGGCTGCTATTGAACTTGGACACGGTGGAATGCAAAGTAGAAATCTAACAACTGGCCTTCCAATCGTTGGCCCTTCAAATTTACCCGCATTAAGGCCTGAAATTCCGAGTCAAAGTCAGGAAATGGATCTTTCAGACATTCATTTATTTAGAAATCAACACAAAGCAGCAGTGAAACGAAGTGTTGAAGCGGGTTATGACATAATTTATGTTTATGCAGCACATGGTTTGTCCATTTTGAACCACTTTTTATCAATCAATACTAACAAACGCTCTGATCAATATGGAGGCACTTTTTCTAATCGCATACGACTGCTTCAAGAAGTGTTAGAAGATACACTGGATACTGTTAATGGTAAATGTGCGGTTGCTTTAAGATTTGGTGTAGCAGAGCCAGACAAACTCAATGGTTTGTGTCATAACGGGGAAGGTCGTGATGTAGTTGAGGCTCTCTCTGAACTTCCTGACTTATGGGATGTTAATCTCTCTGGATGGCCAAAAGACAGCCAATCTGCAAGATTTACACAAGAAGGATATCAGCAAAATTATACAAGCTTTGTAAAATCACTAACCACAAAACCAGTTGTTGGTGTTGGCCGTTTTACTTCACCGGATCTCATGGTCTCTGTAATAAAAAAGAAACAATTAGATCTAATTGGTGGGGCACGGCCATCTATTGCAGACCCATTCCTTCCAAGTAAAATAAAAGATAATTCAATCGAAAACATTCGAGAATGTATTGGATGCAATGTTTGCGTAAGTATGGACGCTTACGGTGTGCCAGTAAAATGCACTCAAAATCCCACGATCAGTGAGGAATGGCGAAAAGATTGGCATCCTGAAACACCTCCAATTACAAATAATAGAGAGTCTCATCTAATAATTGGTGCAGGACCAGCAGGTTTAGAATGCGGCTTAACTTTAGCAAATGCTGGGCACAAAGTGACTATTGCTGAGGCAAGAGATGAACCAGGTGGGAGAGTAACCAAAGAAGGAAACTTACCAGGCTTATCATCTTGGCTTCGTGTAAGGGATTACAGGGTTCACCAATTGTCACAAAAAAATGATGCACACTTATATTTGTCAAGCAAAATGACTATTAATGACATCATCGAATTCGAATCTGATACAGTATCAATTGCAACAGGGGCTAAGTGGAGAAATGACTGGATTGGTTCGACTAATTTTGAAGAAATAAAAACAAAAAGCCATAATTTATTAACCCCTGACGATATTATGTCAAATAAAACATCAAATATATCACCATCAAGTTTTATTGTTTATGATGACGATCATTATTATATGGCGAGCGTAATAACAGAGAAATTATTAAAGGATGGACACTCAGTTACTTACGTAACACCCCTTCCAACAATTTCTACATGGACCCAGTATACACTAGAACAAGTAGCAATTACTGAAAAACTGCGATCATTAGGAGCTAATTTTATACTGAATTGTAAAATGACTCAAAATCAAGGCTTTTTAAATTTAATTGATAATAAGAATTTTGAAATTAATATAAAAAATCTTGTTTTTGTGGGTGCAAAAAGTTCAAATAATGAATTATTTCACGACAAAAAATTAATGAACTCCGTTAAAAATATATATTTAACAGGTGATTGCTTGGCACCAAGAACTATTCAAGCAGCTGTTTTATCAGGTCATCAGGTTGCCAGAGATATCTTAAGTCGAGAAAATAAACGAAAGCCTTTCAAGCGCGAACAAACGATACATTAATTAATTCAAATTCTATCTACACAAGAATTACCATAACATAGCTTGGAAATATTATTTAACATATTAAATAATTATCACTAAATATTGCGCTAAATCAGTGAGAAAAAACAATTTGACTCTTAATCTACATTTTGGCACCTTTTTTTTTACGCAGCGTCATTTTGGAAGATTCCAAAAAATCAAAATATACAACAGGGGAAAAAAATGAAAAAAATACTTTTAACCATTGCTACATTGACCTTAGCAATAACTGGATTTATTAATCCAACGTTCGCAGAATACCCAGAAAAACCAGTTACTTTTATAGTACCATGGCCTCCAGGTGACTTAGAAGATGTTCTTACACGAATAATCGCAGAAGAATTTCAAAAAGAATATGGAGTTGCGGCAGCTGTTGTAAATAAACCAGGTGGTGGTGGTGGGCCATTCCCTGGTGCAATTGAAGTAGCAACTGCACCAGCAGATGGGTATACAATTGGATCGTTCGTTATTGGTGTTCCAGTAATTGGTCATCAAATTGGAATAGCTGAATTAGCACCTGCAAAATTTGATCCTCTTGGTATTTTCGTAACTTATCCATTTGTGATTGCAACAAGTCCAGACGCACCATATCAAACTATGGAAGAATTAGCTGAGTATGCAAAATCAAATGATGTTTCACTTGGTCACTTTGGTGCTCCTTTAATTCCAACTAAATTAACTTTAGCAGCTGCTAAAAAATTAGGCTTTAGTTTTGCCTCAGATGCTGCTTTTGATAATTTAGATTGCAATAGTTTAGCATCAGGGGACGCGGATGTAATCAATACTACGTTACAATTACTCACGGCATGTGTAGATGACGTAACAATCCTAGCATCAATAACTGGGTCGCGTATTAGCTTAACTCCTGATGCGCCTACACTAACGGAGATAGAGCCAACTCTAACGTCTAATTTGTGGAATGGTATTTTTGTTCATAAAGACACACCACAAGATGTTCGCGACAAAATTATTGCTGTTGCTTCAAAAGCAGTAATGACTGAAAGAGCTCAAGCGTTGACATCCACTGGGGCTCAGGTTTATTGGATGGGCCCTGAAGAGTCCGCAGCAATGATTGCAGCAGACATTGAGCAAGACGCTTATGTTAGCGGCTTGTTAGAATAATAAGTAAAGTATAAAGTTAAGAGGCTCATCATTAGGTCAGCCTCTTAACAATCCTAGAATAAGATCACAGCTTATGAAAAATATCAAATCAGGAGATTTGCTCTTCGCTGTATTTTTTTTCTTGATTTCAGCTATTTTGATAAGTCAGTTTCCCGATCAAATTAAATGGTTCAAAAAAACAAAACTAACTTCTCAACCCGCATTATGGAGTGCGATTGGTCTGATTGGAATGACTGTCTTTGGCCTAATCCATTTATTTTTAAATCTTAGAATCCAGAATTTAAAAATAGAATTAGATGAAGGTATACTTTGGATTAAATCAATAGAATATGCATGTTGGTTTCTTTTGTATGTAATCCTTGTACCCAATATTGGGTATTTGATAGCTACACTTATCATCGCACCCTGCTTAACCTACAGAGTTGGATACCGAGATAAAAAAATGATAACCTATTCTCTGGTGACAGGTCTGAGTATTGTACTAATCTTTAAAACATTTTTAGAAGTAAAAATTCCGGGGGGTGCGATATATGAACTACTCCCTAATACTATAAGATCATTCATGATTTTAAACTTTTAGCGTGAGAGCCTGATGGATATTCTTTTTTCTGCATTTGAGATTCTCCTACGATGGGATGTAATTATAGCGCTCCTTATTGGTTCTGTTGGCGGTGTCATAATAGGAGCCGTACCCGGTGTTGGACCCGCAGTAGCGATTGCAATTGTTTTGCCAGCTACTTTTTCTTTAGAGCCGATCGTTGGCTTAACTTTACTTTTAGGTATTTATGGATCTGCGATGTATGGTGGATCAATACCTGCAATATTGATCAATACACCTGGAACACCTGTTAATGCTCTAACCACCTATGATGGTTATCCTATGACAAAAAGAGGAGAGGGACGGAGAGCATTAAGCTTGGCGTATTCAGCCTCGTTTTTTGGTGGTGTTTTTTCAATTATATGTCTAATTTTCTTTTCCCCAGTCTTAGCATATATCGCACCAATGTTTGGGTCACGTGAAATATTTTTAGCTGCACTTTTAGGAATAATACTCGTGATCACGGCTCACAAAGGACAAATGTTTGCTGCTGCTATGATGGCAAGTCTTGGCATTTTTGTTCAAACTGTCGGAATGGAGCCCATAAAATATACAAAACGATATACTTTTGATCAAAGTTGGTTGGCAAGCGGTTTAAATCTGATAGTTGTAGTTTTAGGTTTGTTTGCAATATCTCAAGCTATATTATTACTCGCTCAAGAAGATAAGAGAGCGAAAGCTGTAAAGCTTTCAGGTGGATTATTTCAAGGACTAAAAGAGCTAGGCAAACATAAACGAGTAGCGTCAGTAGCTGCTAGTTTTGGTGTAATTATGGGAATGATTCCAGGTGTTGGTGAATTTACTTCACAATTTTTTTCTTACACTTACGCTCAGCGTAGTTCAAAAAACCCAGATCAATTTGGCAAAGGATCTCCAGAAGGTTTGGTTGCATCAGAGACTGCCAATAACGCAGTACCAGCTGCGGCGATGATACCTTTGCTAGCCTTAGGTATTCCAGGTGAAGCACTAACAGCAATGATGCTTTCTGTTTTTTATATACATAATGTAAACCCTGGCCCCAACCTTTTCCAAAATCATTTAGACTTTGTTATTGCTTTGTACATTTCATTATTAATATTAAATGTTTTAGTACTAGTTTTCTTATTATTCTCAACAAATTCATTGTTAAAAGTGATACAAATACCAAGTCGCTTTTTAGGAATGACTATACTGATTTTAAGCTTTGTCGGGGTTTATAGTCTACGTAATAGCTTTACTGATTGTGCTGTTGCAGCAGCCTGTGGTATTTTCGGATTTATTTTAAGGCGTTTGGACTTACCCATTGTACCCATAATATTAGGCATGGTGTTAGGAGAAATAATGGAAGGTAAACTGCGAACATCCATGATGAGTGTTAAAACTCCTGTAGACTTTATCAATCGACCAATAGCTTTTATCCTGTTTGTGATTATCATTTTAATTATCTTACTTCAAATTCGAACTTTATGGAAAAACTTCAAAACCAAATAGGATTAAATATGTTAGAGCAAAATTTAATTAATAAACACCGATATAAAAAAATCTCCCCACAAAAATTATTTATTGACGGAGATTGGGTTAATGGAACTGGAGAGAATTTTGATATCGTTTCTCCAATCGATGGTAAACCATTTACTTCAATTGCCCGAGCCACTGTTGCTGACATGAATAAGGCAATAAAATCTGCACGAACTGCATTTGAAAAAGGTTTGTGGTCTAATATGGCACCAGCACACCG
>ENA-ORDR01000062-ORDR01000062.1-marine-metagenome-genome-assembly--contig:-NODE-62-length-55184-cov-8.930390_pt1 | contig 55184 bp, 56 predicted proteins | sample MGYA00240993_ERZ508538 | MGnify/ENA primary metagenome ERZ508538 (study PRJEB26207, sample SAMN05421999) | marine metagenome | isolation source: Monterey Bay, California, USA | place: USA:Monterey Bay... | reverse complement strand
CGTATGCAAAACAGCTGCCCCTAAAAGGAAGAATGGCAGAGTTCCGATGGTTACAAAAAATACTGTGGCCCAAACATCTGTTTGCATAACTTTAATCCAAGCTTTTTTCTCTTCTTTGTCATCGCCATGATTTGCATACCCCTTTTCTAAGCACCAGTAGGTGTAGGCCATGATTTCTCCATAACTTATGCCAGTGAACCCAAAAACGGCTAAAGCCAGTGCCGCATGTTCAAATGGAAATGAAAATGAAAGCCCTGCAAAAATTTGTTCACTGGTAATAGCATATGTTGTTGATTGCATAGAGATGGCAATAATTAATGTAACCACCGAGAAAAAGAAAACCATTGCCAACAAGATTTTCTCAAGGGATTGATAAGAGCCAATGTAAAGAATCAGCCAGGTAATAAAACAAGAGGCTATGACCCAAGCCTCAACACTTAAAAGAGGAACCATCATGTGCCCTGCTTCTGCTACTGCTCCAGCAAGGCCGCCCATGCCAGCTATAGAAGGTATAACTCCTATAAACATAAACCAAACCAACCACGAAGCCTTTTTGCCTTGAAGATTTGTCTTGGGGCCGGGCATGTCAGAGAAGGCCTCTAGAAATGTTTGATTGGTCGAAATCACGTATCTGCTAATTTCAGCCTGAATTAAAGGTTTGCTCCAAAGGCTTAAAAGAAGCCACCACAGCAAAGTGAAACCTGTTGCAGCTCCAAGCAAGGGAGCCAGAGCAATAGCGCCACTGCCCACAACACTGCCGGTCACAATAATACTTGGTCCAATAAACTTAATTCTTTGTAAGAGAGAGGTTGGGGCTTTAATCATTAGGCTTTTGTAATAGAACTATGTCCTTTGATGGAAATTCATACTGCCAATTTCGCTGTGAAGCTATGACCTCAAAAGTTTTTTCACAGTAAAAGGTGACATGTGTTGGGTCCCTTCTATAGTACCAACTTTCAAAGGCTTCGTCCGTTGTAAGAAAACACGTCATTACCCCAAGCCAGCCGCCAGGCGACAATAAATTATCAAGAGCATTAAATTCCTGACGAGGATGATGAAAATGCTCTGCTGTTTCAGTACAGGTAATAAAATTATATTTTTTTGTAAATACTTTTTTATCCGGGAAAAAAAATGGATCATAGAGATCAATTTGAAAACCCTCCGCTTGAAGCATATCTGCTAATGCCGGTCCATGGCCGCATCCAAAATCAAGGCCTGTATCATCAGCAGAAAGTTTTTTTTGAAGTGGATTAGCCAGTCTTGATAGAAAGGATCTATAGGCTTCATCGTCAATCCTATTGTCGTGTTCTAAATATCGCTCTTTTTCAATTTCGACCTCTATATACAAACCGGGGTCTAGGAATTTAGCCAAACAGTATCCACACTTCCAGTATGTTTTAGTGTCTGAGGTTTGAAAACTTTCAGCTGATTGATTGTTACAAACAATGCAGTTCATGGGTTGTGGTTTTATAAAACTTTTTTGATGCCTTCAATTGAAACCAGCATGCCTTGATGAATACTGTCTGCAAATATTTCTGGTTCAATTTCTGTGGTCCACTCTAAATAACATTTAAAATCATCTTCAGGGATTATTTTCATAGTTGCTAAATGATGCTCTATTGGTGCGGGTGTTTCTATGGCCGAGTATTGCAAAATCATCTGATCATTGTCTTTTAAGAGTATCTTTTCTGTGATGGTTCCCATGCCTTCCATTTCGAAGAGCCTGCAATCTCCATTTAAAGTTATCTTTTCTATCGTTGGCACCCAATCGCATCTTTCAACATCAGACAAAATGCTCCAAAGGTATTTAGCAGAGCAATCTAGCCCCACTCTTTCGGCAAGTGTTTTCATTGTGACTCCCTTTTATTTATTCTATGTATTTTAGCTGAACCTTTGTAAGTTTTTTGCAAGTTTCTTGGCAAGCCTTTTAAAAATCTTTAATGCCTGATGTATTTCTTTTTCATCGATCTTTTCTGCTAAAGAGTAGCCATCCCAATAGGAAATAGTATATCCATCTTCTTTTTCAGTTAACTCAAGAGATGCAGAATCGATGTTTGTGCTGTCTTCGTGGTGGATAGAAACAATTGTATTGGTGAGCTCAATAGAGGTATTGCCAATCTCAGTAAAAATAGACTTGTAAAGATTCTCTATCTTTGTGAGATTGCCCTCAATAGTATTTCTAGAAGAATAATCTTTCATTATGTGTAATTTCAAACCTCTCGTAAGGTGAGCATGGGTGAGGTATAAATTGTTTTTCTGATAGAAATAATCCCAGCCAAAAATATAAACATCACTCCAGATAAGAAGCCAAACCCAAGAATATTTAGATTTGGTGAATAGGCTATTTCTAAGACCTCGCTAAATATAATTGCTGATAACAAAGTTGCAGAAATTACAGCTGTTAAAGCAGACAGAATTCCAAGAACTAAAAATTCTGATGCAGCCGCTTGAAAAATAACAGATCTCTTGGCTCCAATTGCATGCAGAATAGCCGCCTCTTTTTTTCGTTGATCGGTATTAGAAAAAATGGAGGCAATTAAAGCAAGAATGCCAGCAGCTAAAGCAAGAATAAAGATATATTGCACAGCGAGTGAGGCACTTGAAATTGTGCTTTGCACTTGTTTAATTACAGAGCCAATATCAATGTTTGTAATGGTTGGAAAGCGTTTAACAAAATCATTAATAATGCTGCTGTTTTCAGGAATTTTAATGCTTGTGATGTATGAGTTTGGAAGCGTTCTACCTATGCTGGGAGAAAGGATAAAAAAGAAGTTTGGAGAAAAGCTTTCCCACCCCACCTCTCTAAAACTTGTAACCGTGGCATAAAAATTAGTTCCGCCAGCTGAAAAATAAAGCTCGTCTCCTAAGACCAGGTTCATTGACTCGGCAACACCGTCATCAACAGAAACCTCAGCATTCCCAATGTCCTCTTCCCACCATACACCCTGTACTATTTTATTGCTTTCGGGCAAATTTTCCTTCCATGTTAGGTTGGCTTCTCGCTCCATGATATTTTCTGAATCTAGAGACTCTGAACCCATGCGCTTAACAGAAAGAAGTCTTCCCCTTATTAAGGGGGTAAATATTGGCAATATTTCAGCCTCGGCATTGAGATACTCAGAGATATTTAGAAGATCATATTCTTGAATATTAAAGAGAAAATTATTCGGAGTGTCTTCTTGGAGTGTGTCGGTCCAGGAATCCACAAGGTCTGTCCTTGTCTCGGCAAGCACAAGTAAAAAAACTAGTGAAAGTCCAAAAATAATAATTTGTAGGATGCTCTCATTTCCCCGATGCACAATATTTTTTAAGCCTAATTTCCAACCTATGCCTGATGATAATTTAAGAAAAGATAAAAAATAAATTAACGCTTTACCAATTACAAATAGCGCTAAAGTTACCCCAATCAAAGCACCAACTATATAAAAAATTAGCTCAATGTTTTTAAAGACAATGATTAGAAAAACAAACATGGTAATTGCTGCTACCAAGTAAATCATGGCATTGCTTGTTACGCCTATGTTGAAATCATTTCTTAATATCCTAATGGGCTGAGACTCACTAAGTATTTTTAAATACGGAGATGCTACCCCAAATACTACACAAAATGATGTGACGAAGCCTAAGATGACTGGGGTAAAAGATGGGGGTGGCAAATCTGCCGTAATAATGCCTTGAAGCGCTCCTATTAAAAGTGATTGCAATAAATAGCCTAGCCCTAACCCAACCAAGGTTGCAAAGACAACCATGAGGGTAAGCTGCATGATTTGAGATCCAAGAATAAATTTTTTGGAGGCGCCAAATACCTTCATCAAGGAAGTTTGGAGGAGATTGCGTTCAGCATATCTTCGAACTGCCACCATCGATGAAATAACAGAAATAATAATAGTAAAGAGGCTGGCAAGATTAAAAAATATTGTTGAGCTCTCAAGAGCCTCACCAAGTTCCTCGCCCACATCTTCTGATTTTTGAGATCTAATTTCTGCTGGCATGTCTGTGAGTTGAGCCAGAAAGTTATTGATATTTTTTTCTGTTCCGGAGAATAAGTTTCTATAAACAACCCTGCTTCCCGTTTGAATAATGCCCATGGCATCAAGGTCGTCCACATTAACTATGACAGTTGGATAAAACCCAAAGAATCCTGAATTTCGATCAGGAAAATTTTGGATTAGGCCATCAATGATAAAAGTTTTATTGCCAACGATTAACTGGCCATTTTGTTTTAGGTCTAGGGCTTCTGATATTTTTTTTTCAACCCAAAGATGGCCAGAAGGAGGAGATCCTTTGTGAGTAATTAATTCGCCATTGAACTTAGATATAACTAGCTCACCCTTTAAAGGGTATGACTGCGTGGTTGCCTTGATTGAACTTAATAAATTATCTTCATCCGTTATTGCCATGCTTAAAAAAGATACAGTTTCAGCCGTTTCTAGGCCCTGAGTTTGAGCCAATGAAAGATAGTCTGAGCCAAGAGTTGAGGCTGAGCGAAGAGTTAGATCGGCGCCAAGAATTACAGAGGCTTGTTCCTTCATTGAAGATTGAAGGCGATCACCTAAAAAACCGACACTAGAAATTGCCGTAACAGCCAATACAATGGATAAAAAAAGTATTAATAGATCGCCGCTTGTGATTTCAGACCAAAATTTCTTTATCCCGTAGACCAAGCCTCTGATCATAGAAGCCTGCCCTCAGATAATTCATAAACTTTTTCACATTTTTCTGCCAATACCAAGTCATGGGTTACTAAAACCAACGTTGTTTGCATCTGCTCATTCACGGAAAATAGGAGATCCGTGATTGCGCTTGAACTTTTTTTGTCCAGGTTGCCTGTTGGCTCATCTGCAAATAAAATTTTTGGTTCATTTACCATGGCTCTGGCTATAGCCACTCGTTGCTTTTCACCACCACTAAGCTGAGTTGGAAAATGCTGAACTCTTTTTTCTAGGCCAACTTTAATCAGCGCTTCTTTTGCTTTGCTTTGAGCATCATCAGAGCCAGAAATTTCTAATGGCAGCATGACGTTATCTAGGGCAGATAACTTTGGCATTAGGTGAAAAGACTGAAAAACAAATCCAACTTCATTCCCTCGTATTTGAGCCCTCTTGTCTTCGTCAAGAGAGGTAATTTCCGCTCCCAAAAGATTAACAGAGCCCTGACTTGGGAGATCTAAGCCTGCCATGATTGCAAGCAGTGTTGTCTTCCCAGACCCAGATGGACCGACCAAGGAAACCAATTCGCCCTCTGCAATTGATAAATTAACATCTTGAACTATTGTCAAAGCACCCTCTGGGCTGTTAACTTCTTTTGTAATGTTTTTAACTTCTAAAATTAAATCTTTCAATGTTTGCCTTTTGGTGAATTTAGCTATTTTACTGACACTTATAGTACCAGTAAATTCTTCAAACAAGATTGACTCTGCTGCTAATACTATTGTGGTTTTAGGTGACAGTTTAAGTGCTGGGTATGGTGTGCAGATAGAAAGCTCTTGGCCTTCATTGCTAGAAAAGAGCATCGCAAATAATGGTCTAAGTTTTCAAGTAGTTAACGCTGGTATTAGTGGCGATACAACCTCTGGTGGCCTCTATCGCTTGCCAAGGTTGTTGAGCGAGCATAAACCTAAGATTGTTATTCTGGAGCTGGGAGGCAATGACGGCCTTCGGGGCATGTCTCTAAAAAAAGTAGTGAGAAAAAATCTTAAAGAAATGATTGAGATGATTCACGCAGCAGGGGGAATCACTGTGTTGATTGGTGTTGAGCTTCCTCCCAATTATGGAGAAAGGTATACCACTAGTTTTAAAAAGATTTTTGTGGATCTGGCGTCTGAATATAATCTTGTTCTTGTAAACGGATCAATCAAAGATATGACTGAAAGGGGTTTCATGCAATCAGACGGGATTCATCCAAATCAAAATGGACACAAACTAATTGAGCAAGAAGTTTTGTTAAGCTTGTCTCCTTTGTTAAAAAATATTGGCGCTGATTAATTCTTTAATTTTGCTCTGCTGTTAGCATTACTTCTTCTGGGAGACTAAAAGCACTTCGATCTAAATACCAAGATTGTGATATTTTATCGGTGCTAAGTTCGCCGTAATAATGAGCAAAATCTCCACCTCGTTTTTCTGCGTGCTCATAGGAAAGCCCTTCTGCAATATCGCTTTCGTTAATCTCAACCAAAACGACCTTTTCTTCGTTTGAAAAATACAAAGACAGTGTCATATTTAACTGTGTGGCTGATGAAAGGTGAACAAAGCCATCTTGCTGGTCTAGCTCAGTTACTATCTGTCCCATTTCAGACGCTTCTCCCCATTCCTTAATCGTTAAAACCTTATAAACTTTTTTTTCTTTGCTGGAATGATTGCTAGGATTCATTATTTTGCGATGTATTCGGTGGTCCAAAAACTGAGTAAAAAATTTGACTTAGAGTATTTGCTGTTTTCATGTCTTTGATCATTGAAGACCAAGCCATAAAAGTTATTTTGACAGGGTTAAAGGTATTAACATTGCTGACTAACCCATATTTCACCGGCTCTTGCTCGCCTTCAAATGTTCCAAATATTCTGTCCCAAATAATTAAAAGATTCCCATAATTTTTATCGATGTATTGTTTATTAGCTCCATGATGAACTCTGTGATGAGATGGCGTGTTGAATATCCATTCAAGCGGCCCAAGTTTTCCAATGATTTGAGTGTGCCCCACGATGCCCCATAAAGTGCTTATTACTCCTGCAACTGCAATTATAGTTGGGTCTAGCCCCAGCAAAGGCAGAACCATAAAAAAAGGTATTTTAGAAACAGGCCCAAACCAAGCTTGCCTGAAAGAGACAGCAAAATTCATTTCTTCACTAGAATGATGGCTCATGTGAATTGCCCACAGGAATCTAACTCGATGAGACATTCGATGATAAATATAGAAAACAAAATCAATCATCACAAATGTCATTGCCCACATTGCCCACGTTGGAATAAGGTTGGTTAAATCGATCAGCCTGAACTGATATAAATAAAAATGAAAAGCTAAAGCGAAGCCTTTGATAGCAAAAGCCATTGCAATGTTCCCAGCCAATAAGCCTAGGGTACATAGTGAATCACTTGCTTTGTAATAGTGTTTGTTTTGCCAATTAGAAACCAGGATCTCTGCAAAAATCATTGCCAGAACAATGGGAGCTCCGATTGCGTAAACTTGGTTTACAGTTAAGTCCGTCATTGCTAAATCTTGATATCTGCTCGTTTAACAAATTCTAGCACCGTGGCATTTATACAATACCTTGGCATTCCATTGGGCCCATCGGGAAAAACATGACCAAGGTGTATATCAGAAGTTTTGGATCTTATTTCTGTTCTTCTCATGCCATAGCTATTGTCAGGCTTGGTATATACAGAACCATCTATTGGTTTTGTAAATGATAGCCAGCCTGTTGAAGAGTTAAATCGATCTTGTGTGTCAAAAAGCGGGACTCCGCTCAGCTTGTCTATAAAGACACCATCGGGAGTATTTTTAAAAATTTCATATTCTTTGCAGAATCTTGCATCTGTTCCCTCATCAAATGCAACTCTGTATGCTTCTGAGTTACCCAGCTTAAAATAACCAAGCGCCTCATAAAATTCCTTGGGTGACATATAGCCCTGGTGCCCAAATACCTCTTTTCCTTCCTCAAAAAATAGAATTGTTGGAGTGGCCCAGGTTGGCGAATCAACGATCAGTCCTTGAAGCTGGCTGGCCAGTCTAAAAGAAAGAGGAATATTCCCTAGATAGTTCTCAGCCACCTTGGCTTTAAATTTTTCACAGTAAGGGCAGTAACCTTCTGGCTCAATAATAACAATGCTTTTGCCTAGTGCTAGAGTTGTATTATCTAAAAGAGGTGAGCTTGTTTCTTTTTGAAACTTCACTCCTGTGGAGTGATCTGGACAATAACCATTTGGGTTTTTTTTAATGTAGTCTTGATGATATTTTTCGGCTTTATAAAACTCTTGGATTGGCTTCACTTCTGTTGCTATCTTGCCGTATCCAGCGTCAGTAAGAAGCGCCTGGTAGACCGAAATAGTATTCACAATCGCTAATCTTTGCTCTTCATTTGTATAAAGAATTGTAGATCTGTATTGGGTTCCAATATCATTTCCTTGTCTATTCACTTGAGTTGGATCATGTGATTCTAGGTAATGGATAAGGATGCCCTCTGTAGAAATAATATTTTTGTTGTAAGTAACCTCCACCACTTCGGCATGATTATTTGGGTTGAATTTATTTTTTAATTTTGTGATCTCTCTATAGGTTGGTCGCACTCCATCTCCATCAGCGTAACCAGAAACAGCATCTATTACTCCAGGCAAAGCCTCATATCCTTTTTCAGCTCCCCAAAAACAACCAGAACCAAGAATTATTTTCTCAGAATGAACTGTTGCTTCAGTAATAGCAGATGATGCAAATATGCTCAAACCAGCAATGAGCATTAGTAAATAAGCTTTCATAATTTTTTTAAGTGTTAGACATCATGGAATACCTTACATGTTAATTCTTAAAAAGCTTCTGATCAATTAGTATTGCTGGCACAGAACAAAAAATCTCAAGAAATATTACTTTCTTCTACCTCACCTAATGAGTAAATGCATTGTTTGATAATTTAGATTATTATTTAAAAAAGGAGGGCAAATGGATAAAAAAAGGTTCTTTGATGATCGATTAAAATATCTGTCTTTTATACAAAATACTGGCGAGAAGAAAGCCATTTCTGAGCAGATATATTCGCATATTGCCGGCTTATCTGAAAACAAATCATACCTAAGAATCCTGGATGCTGGGACAGGCGATGGGACAATATACTCAAATATAATTAAAAGTTTTCATAAGTATCACCCATATGCTTCTCTTTTGATGACTGGTAAGGAGATTAGTTATGAAGACCTAAAAAATACCTTAGAGAAAATGCCAGATAGATTTGTTGAACATCCAAACCTATTAATTACCATGACGAATGTAAAATTTTCTGAACTAGGGTTGATTGAGAGTTCGAATAAAATTAAAGATAAAAAAACTAAAGAATTTAATCTAGTGCTCAAAAGCAATAATTCTTTTGACTTTAATTCCCAAATAACAGGCAATCTGTTGGGGAATTTTATTAAAAAAAATTGGGGAATTGAGATAGATAAAAATGGTCGAACGTCATATTCAAACCCTTGCATTATTCGAGTCTACAGAGAAGACAATGAGAAACATTTAAACAAATTTCTTAAAAATGATTATAAAAATAATAACTATGATCTCATTGTTGCATCCCAGGCTTATAGGGCTGCAGCGCCAGTAAAAATCAAGGTAAACAATGTTATTGGTCCGCTCATGAGGCTTTTGAACAAATCTGGAAAACTGTTGGTAACCCACACAAGTGGCGGTGATTCTATTCAAAAAGTTTTAAAGTTAGCCTTTAAGGATAAAGAAGCGTTCCCAAATACAGCAAAAGATATTATTGAACATTTAAAAGATAATCCATTTGGTGAAAATAATATATATAGCTTTTCAAAGCCTATGAATTATTTTTTTAAATTTAAAAGGGCGCCTGATCAAACGGTTTCAGAATTATTTGGCCATAATACAGACGCTAAATGGGCGAATATAGTTTATGTGGGTCAAATAGCAGAAAAAGATATTCAAAATTTAGAGAATAATTCAAGGCTTCGAAATAAAGTTAGAAAGACTATAGATGGTCTAGCTCAAATCCAATTTAAAAACGAGATATTCAGTATTACAAAAGTGAGATAAGGAGTATCTTGCCAGTCAGCATTGACTACAAATTTAAATGCTCAATAAGCAAGGTTGGTACATTATGGTTGTGTGACTTAACGGTTGCCACCAAGGTATTCTCTTTCACTCCACTTTTTATTGGTGTTATTTCTACTCCCTCGCTCGATAGTCTTTGATGGGTTTCTTTGATACTTGCAACCTCCCAAGCCAAACCCCATAACCTATCGTTTGGTGGCTGTTTATTTTTTTCTTCAATAACCTCAATGGTTGTTTTGTTGAGCCTCAAGAACAGCATTCTCTTGTTCCAATGTTCTATGGTTTTGTCCAAAGCAAGTCTAATGCCAAAAGCATCTCTATAAACACTGATGAACCCATCCGCATCATTGGTATTAATTACGACATGATCAAGCTTGCTTGGTGATGAGGATTGATGAGCTTCTGATGCAGGAAGGTATCCCTCTGTATGTTCAATCACAAATGAAAATAAACCTCTGCTTAATTCGGGGGGTAAAAACAAATTTTTCCATTTTCTTATCTTGTGATCAGAGTTATTGAACCCCTCTCCATCTGATGAGTCAGGCAGGCTAAAACCTTTTTGTTCGAGAGAGAGCTTAACTTTCTTAATATCCTCCGTTGCGAAGACCATCCCAATAAGGCCCTCTCCATCTTGCGTTAAATAATGATTTACAAGATCTGCTCCAAGGCCCTCCCCAGTTGCAGCCAAAAGCTCAAAGTAAGTATTTTTAAAATTAAATAAGGAGTTGCTGGTGCCAAGCTCTTTATGTGCGCCACTCCACACAGGATCCATGCCAAATAATTTTTTATAGTTATTTTCTGCAATCTCTAGATCTTCAACCGCAACAATCAAATGATCAAGCTGACTAAAAATTTCTGACATATTTATTTCTTTCCTGTTAACACCAATGTTCCTGCCCAGTCTTGGCTTTGATTTGATCTCCAGCTTTCAACCTCTTGCAGTCCTGCGCTTGAAAAAATTTCCATCCACTCTGCTTCTTTGAGCATCATCATCTTAGTGCCCACCCTATCTTCCCAAGAATGAGATTCTTGATTCTCATAATATAAGTCAACACCTGCAATCAGCCTCCCTCCTTCATTTAGCCATGAATCTGCAATTTTCTTAACAGTTAGAGCTGGATTTTCTAGATAGTAGAGAACTTCCATCGAATGGATTAAGTCAAACTTATCGGGAGAAATGTAGGTGTCAATATTTTCAAGCAAGAATTCAGATTTACTGGTGTCTTCGCCGGCCTTTTCAATCATTTGTTTAGCCCCATCAATCCCAACAGAGCGAACACATAGTTGATTATTTTCTAACATTCTTACAACCCAACCATTTCCACAGCCCAAATCTAAAAAACTAAAATTTCTTTTAAGGTTTGTTCTTTCTTGAGTTGCAAAACTTATCATGTCTTCAACAGCCAAAGCATGCCCCTTTTCCATCCCTATGTCTTTGCCTTTTTCTGCCCATTCGCCAAAAACTTCTGTTGCTATTCTCATTTTCTTATTCTTTGGTAAAGGGTAATTATTCCATATAAAAACCAGACGGTGACTAGTCCCCACCACATTGCAAAGAACCAGTCATTCTTCATGGTTCCGTTCCACTCTAGCCATTCAAAAATAATACCTTCGACGAAGAGATCAAAAGACAGGAGAAAAAAAAACCCAAAAACCCATAAAAGAAAAAAATTAAATGTTTTCATATCAAATTATTAATATGGTCTATTCCACGAACGATTATCTAATCTTGAACATGCTTGCAGTTAAAATCTGCAACAAATGTAAATACTTTTTTTCTTGATAAGTCATCTATAGTTGGGGAAATAAGAATTGGTGAGCTTGAAAGACCTTTTCCAGCCGACAACTTAATAGTTCCTTGTAAAAAGCTCTTTTTAATCACCTTGGTGTGAGTAGAGGAAGGGCCAGCTATATTTACTTTTATATTTGTGTCCTCATATGTATGTAAAAAATTATTTTCATTGGCTGTAGATATTATCCTATAAAGAGTAATAGGGACTTTTATATCCAAAATTATTAAATCTCTATAATCTCTATGTCGGTTTAGCTTAATAAGATGCAGCCCTTCAAGCCTTTTATCAAAGTCTGTATTTAAGTAATTCCTATCATGAAATATGGGCTCATTTTTACTATAGACTACAACAGGCATAATGTGAGTTTTGTAGTGATCTATTTGTGGAATAGGGAATATCCGAAATTTAAACCAAATTAAGCCCAAAGCAAAGCCGGCTAAAAAAATTACAGTGTAATAAATTAATTTTTTCATAGATTCCGAAAAGCGCTCATGCTTAAAATTATGCCATGAACTTACACCTTATAATTTATCAACAATATTTTTTATTTCTTTTATGTGATCTATTGTTGTTCTGCAGCATCCACCAATTACAGACGCTCCATTATTAATCCATTCCACGACAAACTCTTTGTACTCATCATGATCGATGGGCTGATGGTTGTGATAATGCCATTCGTCAGAATCACTTACAAAACCCTCTAACTTATTTTTTTTGTATATTGAAGAATTGGCATATATTCCAAAACTTTTTTCTTTTTTAAGTTTTTCGATTGCCAAGCTAGCAGTGTCTGCATGAACGCAATTCACTAATTGGCAATCAATATCTAATTTCAGGCCTTCACTAATTGCAAGGTCTAAGAGCTCGGTACTTGGCAGTCTATTGAGTTTGTTCCCCCTTGTGGTCCAGCTTAACCAAACTTTATCAGAAAAATTTTTGGCTGTTGATGCAGCAATTGTGCCTTCATAAATTGATGCCATTGTCTCGCAAATAATTATGTCGACTTGATCTTGATAGACCTGACCCAATGTCCCATAAAACTTTCTTAGCTGTTTTTCTTTTGCGCTCAAATCTGGTCTGAAAGTAACATGAATAGGGGGAAAGCATCCCGCAATCTTAGTTTGTGTTCCACATTTAATGACTGCTTCTTGACACAATTCTAGCGATCGCTTTGCTAAGTCTTCATAGTGGAGCGCAGTTGGCTCTCGTTTTAATAATTCTGGAGTGGCTTGGTAATTTGATGTAGTAATTACATCTGCGCCAGCCTCTATATTATCAATATGTATTTGTTTAATAACATCGGGGTTATGGATTAAGCAATATGCTGACCATATAGATGTTTTAAAACTTGGGAGGTATTCGCCACGATTTTCCAGTTCAGTTCCAAGTGCTGAATCTAATATTAGGGGTTTCATGTAATTTTAAGGTGATAAATTAAACTGTTTTTTGACGCTAGTGATTTAAGCAAAAAGGCAGATTAGATCTCGTGATTTAACTTTCTATTCTTCATGGCAAGCACAATCAAGGTTTTTGCAGATTTGATAATTTTTAAAATGAGCATATGCAATCAACACTGAGCCCAGCAAAGTCAACATTTTTTCTCCGAATTCTCCTAGGCTATCTTCTCCCAAAATAACTGCGGAAATAAACATTAACAGCCCAAAGATACCTATTGGAATTGGAGCAATTGATTGATGATTTTTATATCCTAAAGTTAATGCAAAAATGCTCAAAGGAACTGCGGTAAATACCAATAATTTGTGAACAAGTTCATTGTCAATAGATAAAGATATAAAGCCAGAAGTAAAAATTACAAAGGCCGGAAAGAAAAAACAATGAACTACGCAGACAAGCGAGAGTGTAATGGCAAATTTATCTGTTGTTTGTTGTGTTTTTATCATTTTTAAATTCTTTCCTTTTAAAAAAGGGAGAAATTATATCAATAAATTTACTTTGGTGTTCAAAACTGCTCCGCCGTCATTGAGTTTTCGTTTGCAGAATAGCTTTCTTGTAGAAATTTATTTTTTTATCCTGAAGTGTATATTTAATCACGGCAAATTTTTTCGGCATAAATGGAGTCAAACTCAAAAAACGCGCCACACATAATTTCACCTAAAGAACTTAATCTATTTCCTGCGGTGGTGTTTATAAGAAAAATAAAGAGAATCAAGGATAGAATAAAAAGAGAGTAAAAGTATTCTTTTATAAACTTAATCACTGTTGTGAACTAACTCCACCGTTATGGGGTTGTTTAAGTTTCGTATTGGGGGATTTTCCAGCAGATATAACCCTTTGAGCTCTATCATATTCCCAGCCAAGCAAGCAATGCCGTAATACCCATTAGAAAAGCACCTGGCATTCTTAATAAAGCTCTATGTCTTCCCAAACCAAGAAAAATAAATAAAAGTGAGCCTAAAAGGTTAATGCCAATTACCGGATATGCGGCTATAGCAAATTCTGGGTTATAGGCTATATAAATTAAAGTTAAAGCACTTATAAAAAGAAAGATAGTGAACACGTGCCAAGAAACAATGCTTAACGATTTTGTTAATGCCTCCATATCGCTATCATTTACATTGCTGATATAAATTTTTCCCCCGATGAACCCATGAAACAACATTCCTGCTAAAGAAAGGAAAGCCGCAATCATCAGAAACCAATAATCCATTTTACTTTTTATCAATACGAATCATAAACTACTCTACCGTTACGGAATATATTTAACAGGTGGGGTTTCTTTGCCTTCACTGTTACGGTTACTACAAATCAACTTCATTATCACTATCGTAATGATATTCCTTTTACAAAAAAAGAGGTATCGCCTCTTTTAATAGAATACTTTTAATAAGATTGTTGAGTGAAGATCGTTACTTATAAATCGCGTGACTTACCTTTTCGTCTTCAGCGAAGGTTATCTCACAGCGAACCAAATTTAGGTGAAGCGCACTGCTGTGTGTAACTCGCTTGCCCTGTTCGGATTTTTCAATCTTGTAATCTGACAAATTAGCGGTATCGAGTTGTCTTACGACACTAGAATAAGAAACCCCCGATTTGAAGTTTCCACACAGGTAATAAATTTCATTCCTTGCTGAGAGCGCAAAGAATGCGTAAATCCCAAGCAGAAGCAGGAGTAGACCGACCAAAGGTGGTTTCAAACTACTCCACCGTAACTGACTTGGCTAAGTTCCTTGGTTGGTCGAGGTCTGTGCCTCTTTGACATGCCACTTGATAGGCAAGAATTTGGAGTGGGATAGTGTAGATAATGGGCGCTAATAATTCGCTGCACTCTGGCATTTGAATAAAGGCTCCCCTCTCAATGTTAATTTTAGAATTGCCGCCGCCAAATACATACAATGTTCCACCTCTGGCTTTGACCTCTTCTAAATTGGAAACCAGTTTTTCTGTCAGGGTATCCTCTGGAGACAATGCCACCACTGGAATTTGATCGTCCACCAAAGCTAATGGCCCATGCTTTAACTCACCTGCAGGGTAGGCTTCAGCATGAATGTAAGAGATTTCTTTTAGCTTTAATGCGCCCTCTTGAACAATCGGAAAGAACATTCCTCTGCCTAAAAATAGAGCGTTGTGCTTATCGGCAATGTTTGGAACAATTTTTAAAATTTCGTCAGAGAGCTTTAAAGTTTCTTTGATCACTTCAGGCAAAGCTCTTAACTCGTTGGCTAAATTTTTTCTCAGGTCTTTGTCTTGATCTAAACTTTTTGCTATAGACATAGCCAGCAACATGAGTCCGGCAAGTTGAGTGGTAAAGGCTTTTGTGGAGGCAACACCTATTTCTGGCCCAGCATTAGTGAATAGCACGTGCTCTGATTCTCTTGCCAGCGAGCTGGTTGGAACGTTACAAATTGAAAGGGTGCTTAAATAATCTTTTTCTTGAGCGTACCTAAGGGCAGCAAGAGTATCAGCTGTTTCTCCAGATTGGGAGATGGTCACAAACAATGTGCCCTCTTCTACCAGTGGATCTCGATAGCGATACTCGCTAGCAAAATCAACATAGCACGGAATTTTAGCAATTTTTTCAAACCAAAATCTTCCAACTTTTCCAGCATGAAGACTGGTGCCACATGCAACGAATTGGATACGCTTAATTTTACTAAAAACCTCTGAGGATCCGAGTCCAAAAATATTATCTAGAACATCGTCATCGCCCAACTTGCCATTTATAGTATTAGCAACTGCGTCTGGCTGTTCGTAAATTTCCTTTTCCATAAAATGAGAATATTCGCCTTTTGTCACAGCATTAACCGCAATATCAATTTCAGTGACCTCTCTTGTGACCTTAGAATTTTTTGATGTATAGACTTGGTAAGTTTCTTTGTCTATTTCTGCTACGTCGCCGTCCTCTAAAAATACAAACTGATTGGTAAGTTGAGATAGGGCCAATGGATCAGAGGCTGCAAAGTTTTCCTCAATGCCTATTCCAATTAGTAGAGGACTTTTGTTTCTTGCGACTATGAGTCTATTTTTGTCATCAACATGAATAGCTGCAATAGCATAAGCTCCATCTAATTCTTTGACTGCTTCGTGCATTGCATCTAAAAGGTTGCCTGAAGCTTTAAGACGCTGGTGCAACAAATGAGCAATGACTTCTGAGTCAGTCTCAGAGGTAAATTCATAGCCATTGGCAGTAAGTTGCTCTCTTAGCTCTAAGTAGTTTTCAATAATTCCGTTGTGAACAATATGTATCTCCCCGCTTGAGGCATGAGGATGGGCGTTTTCTTGGGATGGTTTGCCGTGAGTGGCCCAACGGGTATGAGCAATTCCAAGTTTGCTTTTTGGGCGCTCTTGAATCATTCCGTCTTCAAGTAATTGAACTTTTCCAAGGGTTCTAAGATTGAAAATGCTGTCTTTTTGATGGAGGGCTATTCCGGCTGAATCATAGCCTCGATATTCCATTTTATGTAAGCCTTGAACCAGTAACTTACCAACGTTACGAGATGAAGCTGCGCCTATAATTCCACACATATTATTTTTTGTTTTTTGCCCAGTCTTCTTTGATGACTTGTTTGCCTCTGGCAACAGCCAAAGATTCATCTGGTACGTCTTTTGTTATTACGGAGCCAGCTCCAACGTATGCTCCTTTACCGATAGTAACAGGGGCAACTAATGATGAGTTGGTCCCAATAAAGCTATTTTCTCCAACAGTAGTTTTGTGTTTGTTTGTGCCGTCATAATTGCAGGTAATGGTCCCCGCTCCAATATTTGCGTTATCGCCTATGTCTGCATCACCGAGGTAGGCTAAATGGTTTGCTTTGGCGCCCTCGCCGAGCTTCGTTTTCTTTGTTTCAACAAAGTTACCAATTTTGGCATTGTTGCCAATCTCAGAACCTTCTCGGAGTCTTGCATAAGGACCTATGCTGCAATTAGATCCAATCGTTGCAGAAGATAGATGAGAAAAAGCCTCTATAACTGAATTGTCCCCAATGGTGACATCGCAAAGAATAACGTTAGATTTGATCGTTACATTTTCTCCAAGGGTAATCTTGCCCTCAAGAATAACGTTCACGTCTATGCTGCAATCTTTGCCAGCAGAAACTTCTCCACGAAGATCAACGCGCGATGCATCCATAAGAGTGATGCCTTGGTCTAGTAACTGTTCAGATTTCATATTTCTTAAAATAGACTCAAGCTGATGGAGTTCTTGTTTATTGTTTGCCCCCACAACCTCGTCTGGGTTTGCTTGAATACAATTTATTTTAACCCCTTTTGAGGAAAGTATCTCAACCAGGTCTGTAAGATAATATTCGCTGGCGGCGTTTTTGTTATTTATCTCATCAAGGGCTGTAACAAGCATCTCTCCGTTTACAGTCATAATTCCAGTGAAAACTTCAGGTATTTTCCTCTCTTCGTCTGATGCATCTTTTTGTTCGGTAATTTTAATAGCGTGTCCCAAGGAATCCTTTATTACCTTTCCGTAAGGCGTTGGATCATCTGGCAGCATAGATAAGAGGCAGCAATCAGTAGTTTCAGAGATTAATGCTTGAATTGTTGCTTCTGCAATCAAAGGAACATCACCATATAGAATTAAAATTTTCTGATTTGGAGCTATCAAATGTGAAGCTTGCTTAACGGCATGACCTGTTCCAAGCTGCTCATCTTGATCTACTGAGATTACATTTGGATAAGATGCGCCAATAAATTGCTTGAGAACTTCTTTTTTGTAGCCAGTTACTAAAGTAATATGGTCACTAACTTTTTGAGCCGTATCAATAACATGAGAGATAATTGTTTTGCCTCCAAGGGGTTGCATGACCTTTGGAAGGTTGGTGTTCATCCTTGTGCCTTTGCCGGCCGCAAGGATAATTGTGTGAATATTCAATGAACTTAAAAATTAAAGTTGATACAAGTACCTTACTTGTTTTTTCTTAATTTTTGAATGGTTTTGATTCTTGCTGCTGCTTCAGCAAGCTGAGCCGCTGCCTTAGTGTAATCAAGGGTTGATTCTTGATCGTGCATATTTTTTTCAGCTTGTTCTTGGGCTTTAATTGCTTCTGCCTCATCCATAGAATCAGCCCTTTCTGCTCGATCAGATAAAAAAGTCACAATGTCTGGTTGAATTTCGATAAAGCCGCCTGAACAAAAAAATGTTTGTTCGTCATCTCCGTTTTGAACTCGAACCGGCCCAGGTGCTAATCCAGTAAGAAGTGGCGTATGCCCAGGGGCAATACCAATTTCTCCAAGAGATCCAGTTGCAAAAACCATGGTGCCTTCGCCAGAATAAATTTCTTCGCTTGATGAAACTATGCTGACTTTAATCGTAGACATTGTTTATAAATTATAAGGTTTTAGCTTTTTCAACTGCTTCTTCAATGGATCCGACCATGTAAAAAGCTTGCTCGGGAAGATCATCGTAATCTCCAGCTAAAATTCCTTTAAAGGATTTGATGGTATCTTCTAATTTCACGTATTTACCTGGAGAGCCTGTGAAAACCTCAGCAACAGTAAAGGGTTGTGATAAGAATCTTTCGACCTTTCTTGCTCTTGATACTGCTAACTTGTCTTCTTCAGACAATTCATCCATGCCTAAAATGGCAATAATATCTTTTAATTCTTTGTATTTTTGCAAAACACCTTGAACGCCTTGAGCTACGTTGTAATGTTCTTCGCCTACAACCAATGGATCAAGCTGTCTGCTTGTAGAATCTAGTGGATCCACAGCTGGGTAAATTCCTAGCTCAGCAATTTGTCTTGATAGCACAACTGTTGCATCCAGATGAGCAAAGGTTGTTGCTGGTGATGGATCGGTTAAATCATCTGCAGGAACATACACAGCCTGAATGGATGTAATGGAACCATCTTTTGTTGAGGTAATTCTTTCTTGGAGTGCGCCCATTTCTTCGGCAAGCGTAGGCTGATAACCCACAGCTGATGGCATTCTTCCAAGCAATGCTGATACCTCTACTCCAGCCAAGGTATATCTGTAGATGTTGTCAATAAACAAAAGAACGTCTCTGCCTTCATCTCTGAATTTTTCAGCCATTGTAAGGCCGGTTAATGCAACTCTTAGTCTGTTTCCAGGAGGCTCATTCATCTGACCGTAAACCATGGCTACTTTTGATTCGCTTGGTTTTTCTACATTAACAACGCCAGATTCCTGCATTTCGTAGTAGAAATCATTCCCTTCTCTTGTTCTTTCCCCTACACCAGCAAATACTGATAGGCCTGAGTGCTCAGTAGCAATGTTATTGATAAGCTCCATCATGTTGACGGTCTTTCCAACACCAGCTCCACCAAAAAGACCAACCTTTCCACCCTTGGCAAATGGGCATATTAAGTCAATAACTTTAATTCCTGTTTCCAGCAGATCATCTGAGAGCGATTGATCCATGTAACTTGGAGGCTTTCTGTGAATTGGCATGGCTTCTTCAGCGCCGATAGGACCACACTCATCAATAGGGTTACCCAATACATCCATGATTCTTCCGAGCGTTTTTTCTCCCACAGGGACTGAAATAGGCGCATTGGTTCTTGTGACTGAAAGACCTCTTTTGAGTCCTTCGGTTGTGCCCATGGCAATAGCTCTAACGATTCCATCGCCAAGTTGCTGTTGAACTTCAAGCACTGTTCCAGTATCTGAGATTACTATGGCCTCATAAACTTTAGGGATGTTAGTTTTTTCAAACTCAACATCGATAACCGCTCCGATAATTTGTGTTATTAAACCGTTACTCATTTTTTTCTCCTTAAACAGCAGCTGCTCCGCCAACTATCTCAGATAATTCTTGAGTAATGGCTGCTTGTCTTACATTGTTATATAAAAGTTCTAATTCTTTAATCAAATCCCCTGCATTCTCAGTAGCATTTTTCATTGCCAACATCTTTGCCGCTTGTTCACATGCATTATTTTCTACAACGGCATGATAAATAAGAGACTCTATGTACCTTGTCATTAAGCCTTCTAGCAATTCCTTTGCCTCAGGCTCATAAATATAATCCCAATGAGTTGAGGTTAATCCATCATCCTCTATTGCTGGAAGGGGAATAAGCTGTTGAACTCCGGGTTGCTGAGTCATGGTGTTCACAAACTTGTTGCTGCATATATACACCTGATCTATTTCATTGTCTTTGTGAAGATCAAGCACGGTTTTTGTTAAGCCGATTAACATATCTGGATCAGGTTTATCTCCAAGCTTTTGAACATTCGCTACTACATTTCCGCCGACAGCTTTAAAGAAACTAGCGGCTTTTACACCTATTAATGCAAAGCTTGATTCAACACCTTGATTATTCAGCTCTGCAGCTTTTTGAATAACATTTTTAAATAAGTTGATGTTTAATCCGCCACACAAACCCTTATCTGAACTAACAACTATAAAGCAGGCCTTTTTTGCCTCTCTGTTTTCATAAAAAGGATGAGAATACTCTGAGCTGGATGTTGCGATATGCGAAATAACCTCTTTAATTTTCTCAGAGTAAGGTCTTCCAAGCTGCATTTCGCTTTGAGTTTTTCTAATCTTACTGGCGGCAACCATTTCCATAGCAGCAGTAATCTTTTGCGTGCTTTTTATGCTCGCAATCTGCTTTCTAACTTCTTTGGTGTTTGCCATTATCTGTCTAAATTAAAACGTTTGAGTTTTTTTAAATTGCTCCACAACTTCTGTAAATTGCTTCTCAATATCATCATTCCAATCACCCGTATCGTTGATACTTTTTTCTAGATCAGGTTTCTCAGAAGTAAAGAAGCTATGGAGTGCCTCTTCGAAGCTTCCAATTTTTTCAACTTCTACGTCGTCCATAAAGCCTCTATCAGCCGCAAAAATACTCAAGGATTGCTGGGCAACGCTCATAGGCGCATATTGTTTTTGTTTGATGAGCTCGGTAATTCTTTGCCCTCTTGCTAACTGTGCTTTAGTTGCTTCATCTAGATCCGATGCAAATTGTGAGAAAGCAGCAAGCTCTCTATATTGAGCCAAAGCTGTTCTAACCCCACCACTTAGTTTTTTCATGATCTTGGTTTGCGCTGCTCCGCCCACTCGAGAAACAGAAATACCTGGATTAATCGCTGGTCTTACGCCTGAATTAAATAGGTCTGTTTCAAGAAATATTTGTCCGTCTGTGATGGAAATTACGTTTGTTGGAACGAATGCTGAAACATCTCCAGCTTGAGTTTCAATAATAGGCAAAGCTGTTAATGAGCCTGTTTTGCCTTTCACTTTTCCATTGGTTGCTTTCTCAACATAGTCTGCATTTACTCTTGCAGCTCTTTCCAACAACCTTGAATGAAGATAGAACACATCTCCTGGATAAGCTTCTCTTCCTGGAGGTCTTTTAAGTAATAGTGAGACCTGTCTGTAGGCCACTGCTTGTTTGGACAGATCATCGTAAACAATTAGTGCATCCTCTCCTTTGTCTCTAAAGTATTCACCCATGGAACAGCCTGAATATGCAGATAAATATTGCATAGGGGCAGGATCAGATGCTGAGGCAGAAACAACAATTGTGTGCTCTAAGGCTCCGTGCTCTTCAAGTTTCTTTACCACATTTACAACTGTGGATTGTTTTTGACCAATCGCAACATAGATACATTTTATGCCTGTGCCTTTTTGATTGATAATTGCGTCAATCGCAACAGCAGTCTTTCCAGTCTGCCTGTCGCCAATGATTAATTCTCTTTGGCCGCGACCGATTGGTACCATAGCATCAACAGCTTTTAGTCCAATTTGTACGGGTTGATCTACTGATTGTCTCGCGATTACACCTGGTGCAACCACTTCTACTGGCGCTGTTTCGTCTGTTTTAATTTCGCCTTTACCATCAATTGGAGCTCCCAAAGCGTCGACCACTCGACCCAATAAAGCCTCTCCAACAGGGACCTCTAATATTCTGCCGGTACACAATGCTTTTTGGCCCTCTACTAGTCCTAGGTAATCACCCAAAACCACCGCTCCAACAGAGTCTTGCTCTAAGTTAAGAGCTAGTCCAAGAACACCGTTCTCAAATTCAATGAGCTCTCCGTACATAACGTCGCCCATTCCATGGATTCTAACAATACCGTCAGATACGCTAACGATAATGCCCTCATTTTTTCTTTCTGCTGAAAGGTCTAGTCCCGCAATCTTTTCTTTTAAAACGCTGGATATTTCTGATGGATTTAATTGGCTCATTTTTTTACCTTAAAAATTTAATTGGTTTACTAATTTTTTGACTTTACCTCGAATGGAGAGATCTAGTGTTTCATCCCCAATCTTTATAGAAAGCCCACCCATAATGGATGAGTCTTCTGAAAACTCTATTATCGAACCTACGCCATAAGAGGCTGAAAGTTTTTCTACGATCGCTGCTTTATTTTGATCAGAGGGTTGGTTTGCAACATTCACAACGATTGAACTTGTTTTATTATGCTCTTCTAAAAGCTCTTGGTAGCTTGTATAAATTGCTTCGATGAGATTTAACCTTTTGTTTTCAGCGAGCAGTTCAATCATCTTTGTAGAAATGTCGCCCATCTCATCATGAAGAAGGTTAACTATCGTTTCTGCTATTTTAACCTTGGAGAGCTCTGGGTCTGCAATCAAGCTTGTAACCTCTTTGGTTTGTGCAATTGAAGAAAGGGTTGAAAGCTCTTTGGCCACCTCGCCTTGTTTGCCTATATCCAGGGCTGCAGAAAATACAGCTTTAGCATACGGTCGAGCAAGTGGAGACAATTCAATCATTTTTTATAGTTCTGATGCGGCTTTTGCAAGAAGCTCTTGATGTTTATCAGGTGTGATTTCTTCACCCAAGATTTTCTCTGAGGTCTCTATAATCAACTCTGACATTTTGTGTCTGAGCTCTTCTTTGGCTTTGTTTACATCGTTTTCAATGGTTTTAGAAGCAGAGGTTAGTATTTTTTCTGCCTCAGTTTCTGCTTTAGAAGTTGCATCGTTAACTATCTGCGATGCCCTGGCATTAGCTTTTTCTAATATTTCTGCCGCCTCTGCTTTGGCTTTATTCATCTCTTGATCAAAAGCAAGCTGGGCTTCTTCCAAGGAATCGTCAGCTTTTTTTGCTGCCTCTAAACCATCTGCAATACGCTTTTCTCTCTCTTCCATAATCGCGATGATTGGAGGCCACACATACTTCCAACAAATTGCTATAAAAATAACAAATGCTACAGTTTGGCCAAGGAGTGTTGCGTTTATATTCATGCTTTATTAAGCAGCAAACATTAAGTAAAGGCCTAATCCAACGCCGATCATTGGTACGGCGTCAACAAGACCCATAACAATAAAAAGTTGGGTTCTTAGCATAGGTATTAACTCGGGTTGACGAGCCGCTCCTTCTAAAAATTTTCCACCTAAAACTCCCACACCAATCGCAGCACCTACGGCACCAAGACCGATCATTAACCCTGAGGCTATATATATAAGTGATTGTTCCATTCTATTCTCCTAAAAATAAAGACCTAATGGTCTTCGGTTTCATGCGCCATTGCTAAGTAAACAATGGTAAGCACCATAAAAATAAATGCCTGTAAGGCTAAAATCAATATATGAAAAAGAGCCCATATTAAATGTAGACCCACTCCAAGTAAACCCACTGCTATTGAACTAAAAGTTAGCATAAGAGCTATTAAAATAAATATCATCTCTCCAGCATATAAATTCCCAAATAATCTTAGCCCCAGTGAAATTGGTTTCGCAATAAGATTCACGCCTTCCAATATTAGGTTGACGGGCATTAAGTATTTTCCAAATGGGTGAAGTGTTAATTCTGCAAGAAATCCTTTTATGCCTTTAATTTTGATACTGTAAAAAATTATTAGTATAAAGACTGCCAGGGCCATTCCTAGTGTGATGTTGGGATCTGTTGTTGGAACCACTTTAAAATATTCAAAACCTGCGTATTGGGATAATCTTGGAAGATAATCCACTGGAATTAGATCCATTAAATTCATTAAGAAAACCCAAACCAGAACGGTGAGAGCCATCGGTCCAATCAAATTATTCTTTGCGGATGTAAAGATGCTTTGCACATTTTCATTAACAAACTCTACACACATTTCAATAAAATTTTGTAGGCCGGAGGGAGCTTCTGATGATGAAGAAAGTTTTGGGATGCCCCAGCGGAACAAGCCAACAAAAACCAACCCAAGAAATACTGACCAGCCCAAAGAATCAACATGAAAAGCCCAAAAACCCATATCAACGGCTTGTGTTGGTCCATGTGCAAAAGTCCAAGTGTCCATTGGAATAATAGTAGGGGCATCCCAAAGAGACGTGTCTTTATTACACGTCCAAACCTCAGTCTCATACGGTAGTTTCCCTAGAGTAAGATTAGCAAGGTGATGCTGAATATATTCAACCGAATCCGCTGGCTCAAATAATTTATTTTCGCAAGCTGCGCCAACAATATGATCTAATCCTTTAGCTGCCACTATGATGTAACCGGTTTGGTTTTTGGGTTAAAAGTTGAGTTTAAGTATACAAGGAGAAACACTGCTATCAGTGGGTTATTTGGTATATATACTAGAGAAATTATAGAGAACGCTATAAAAATTGCCCAACGTGATATAAAAGCTACATATAGGTTAATGGCGGCATTATTGTTTTGGGTTGAAAGATATATTGCGCCAGACAACGCCAGAAGATAACCAAAGAAAATGGGTTGAATGTAAATAGGGAATATCACTAGAGCAGCCAATAAACCGCAAAAGCTTAACCAATTTTTTTTAAGTGTTTTTATGTTCGTGTTTAAAGTTTTATAACGGCGTGATTATAAAAATTTATACCACTAAGAACAAGCTTAATTTTTCTTTAATTGTAATAATTTGCTAATTATTGTCTCTCTTTCATCTTTTGAGGTGTATGAGATTGAGATTTTACCTTTTGACTGAGATTGTTCGTCTATTTCAGATTTATGGCCTAGTGTTTCAGATAGCTCTTCTTCAATATTTAATAGATCCCTGTTTTTTATTTTCGTTTTTGGAGAATTGGAAGTTTTTGGTTTTTTGGTCGCCGCGGCATCTTTTACCGTCATACCAAGAGAAACAATTTTTTGTGCCAAGTCTTCTGCGTCCTTGGTCTCCATTGAGGCAAGAATTTTAGCGTGGCCTTTTTCTAGGTCGCCAGAATAAAGTAAATCAATAATTGATTGGGGAAGGTTTAATAGCCTCATAGAATTAGCTACAGAGCTGCGAGCCTTTCCTGTAACTTCAGATATATTATCTTGAGTAAGATTGAACTCTCGTTTAAGGCGGTCGTATCCCCTAGCCTCTTCAATAGGGTTTAAATCTTCTCTTTGCAGGTTTTCAATCAAAGCTAGCTCAAGAGATGTCTGATCTTCTGCTGAATCTATTAAACAGGGCAGGGTTTTCAGCCCTGTTTTTTTTGCGGCTCTTAATCGACGCTCTCCTGCGATTAACTCATAGCCGCCTGCGCCCGTCTCTCTCACCAAAATCGGCGATAAGACACCATGTTTTGCTATGGATAGGGATAGTTCATTAATCTTATCCTCATCAAAAGATTGTCTTGGCTGGAAGCGATTAGGTTTGATTTGGTGTAAATCCAACTCTTTGATGGTTTGTTGATTAACTTTGGTTACATCGCCAAGCAATGCATCTAAACCGGTACTTAGTATTTTATCCGCCACTGTTTATTCTCCTAATAAGTTCGCCTGCAAGCGCTAAATATGCTTTGGCGCCAAATGAAGATGGCATATATTGTATGGCCGATACGCCATGGCTTGGAGCCTCTGCTAATTTCACGTTTCTTGGGATGAGTGTATTAAAAACCAAGCTTGGAAAGTATTTTTCAAGCTCTTCTGAAACTTCTTTTGCTAGATTATTGCGCATATCAACCATGGTTCTAATAATACCGAAAACCCTGTTATTTGTGAGGTTTTTATTATTCAGTGTGTTGATGGTATTAATTAGTGATGAGATCCCCTCAAGTGAATAATACTCACACTGCAAAGGAATAAGTGTTGCGGTTGCGGCAAACAATGACTCTAGGGTGAGTTGGTTGAGTGAGGGTGGTGTATCTAAGATAATAAAATCATACTCTAGATCAATTAACAGTTTTTTAAGCTCTCCTTGTTTTTGGTTATCTCTGATAAAAACCTCAAGTGCTATTAGGTTCTCCCCGCCAGGAATAACATCATAACCCCCTGAGGACTTAAGAATACTATCTTGAATGGGGAGGTTTTGGGTATAGACCTCAAATAGATTTTTTTCATTTTTATTGGCGCCCGCTGCTGTGCTTGCATTCCCTTGGGGGTCTAAATCAACAAGCAATATCTTTCTTTTGGTGGCTGCCAGCGCGGCTGATAAATTAACTGCTGTGGTTGTTTTTCCGACACCGCCTTTTTGGTTGGCAATTGCGATCGTATGTCTCATTTCTTCTTAATCTCTAAAATATGTCGCTGTGTTTTTGGCAATCTCTTTGGGTGGATGGTATAAGAATATTTGGTGTTATCCAAATCATTAACCTCATTTGTTGTGGTTTCTTTTTTACCCTTCATAAGTAAAAAAATTCCATTTGGGGTTAAAAGCTGTGTGGACATTTTTACTATGTCATTGCTGGGAGCTAACGCTCTGGCTGTTATTGTGTCAAAAAGCTCAAGGTTTTTGGTTGAAGGTGTGATTGCTGTGTCTATAACTTCTGCATTTTTTAAACCAAGGGCTTTAATTGTTTTTTTTATAAAGTACGCTTTTTTCTTGCTCTTTTCAGACATTACAACCTGACTCCAGGGTTGATTTATGGCGATAATAATTCCAGGCAGCCCAGCACCACTACCTATATCTAAAATTCTTGTTTGGTTTTTTGTGTGGTCAAGAATTGTTTCTGCGTCTTTTATGTCCAGCTCTGTGATTTCCTGTCTCGAACTTCTTCCAACAATATTATGCGCTCTGTTAAATACAATGATTTCGTCAATGTATTGATTGGTAAGGGTTTGAGCTTCCTCTGGTGTGTTAATGAGAGGTTGCCTTTGAGGGAGTGTTGTTTTTTTTGATGTTAATTGATATTAAATTAATGGCGGCCGGGGTAATGCCCTCTAATCTTCCAGCTTGGCCAAGCGTTGATGGCTGGCTTTTTGTTAATCTTTCAACCACCTCGTTTGATAAGCCTTTCATCAAAGTGTAATTGGTGTTTTTGGGTATTTTTGTTTCTTCGTGTTTTTGTGCGCTTGCTACCTCTCTAAGCTGTTTGGCTATATACCCCTGATATTTGATTTCGTTTGCCGCTCGATCAAACAGCGCTTGTTCGTTATCACCTAGACCAATCTTTTTTTGAATGGTGTTTTTGCTAAGGTCTGTTCTTTTAAGAAAATCAATCGCGGGCGTGCTTTTGTCATGCTCGATGATTTTTTTCTTTTTAAGCGAGGCAAGGAAGTTTTGATATATAGCTTCTTGCTCCTGGAAGCTTGTGTGTGTTGCTTTGTCCACCAAGCCAAGACAAAACCCTCTTTCTGTAAGTCGCTGCCGAGCCGTGTCTTGAGATAACATCAACCTGAACTCTGCTCTGCTTGTAAACATTCGATATGGTTCGGTAACGCCGTGAAGCGTGAGGTCGTCAATTAACACGCCTATGTATGCTTCATTTCTTAGAAAAACCACATCTGGTTTATTTAGTATTTTTTGCCCTGCGTTTATTCCGGCCACAAGCCCTTGGGCAGAGGCCTCTTCGTACCCTGTTGTGCCATTTATTTGCCCGGCCAAATATAAATTTTCAATAAACTTGGTTTCAAGTGTTTGGTGAAGGGAGCGAGGATCTATAAAATCATACTCAACTGCATAGCCATATTCTTCTATCTCGCATTCCTCTAAACCTTTGATTGAACGTATAAACTCCTCTTGAACTTTTTTAGGTAGGCTTGTTGAGATTCCATTTGGATAAACCAGGTCTTTTGTTAAGCCCTCTGGTTCTATAAATATTTGGTGGCTGTCTTTGTCACTAAATTTGTTAACCTTGTCTTCTATAGAGGGACAATACCTTGGCCCTATTCCAGATATTTGACCAGAATACATAGCAGAAAGATGAGTGTTGTCGCTGATTATCTGATGTGTCTGTTTGTTTGTCCTGGTTATATAGCAGGATATCTGACGGAGTTGTGCTGTTGGTGGTTTTAACAAGGACATATGGGGTATTGGGGTTTCCCCTGGCTGCTCATCCATCGAGCTTAGATTAATACTTGAGAGTTTAATTCTGGCTGGAGTTCCTGTTTTAAGCCTGCCCATTGGTAAATCTAATTCGTAAAGTCTTTTAGATAGCGGTATGGCGCTTTTATCCCCTACCCTCCCGCCTTGGGTGTTTGTGTCGCCTGTGTACATAACACCATTGAGGAATGTTCCTGTGGTTAAAATAATTTTCTTGGCTTTGATTGTTTGCCCTGATCCCAAAACAACGCCCTCGGCTTTACTGTTGGTCACAGCTAGGTCAACAACCTCATCTTCTATTATTTCAATTGTGGTCAAGTCAAGTATTTGTTGAATAGCCTTTTTGTATTCATCTCTGTCGCATTGAACTCTTAGAGCCTGAACTGCAAATCCCTTTCGGGTATTCAATGTTCTGTATTGAATTCCAGACATATCCGTTGCTTGCGCCATTATGCCACCAAGGGCATCAACCTCTCTCACTAGATGAGATTTTCCAAGACCGCCAATAGCAGGGTTACAAGACATTTGCCCAACAGTCTCTGTGGAAAAGGTTACAAGGCAACATGAGAGTCCCTGCCGAAAAACAGCATGCGCTGCTTCAACACCAGCATGACCTCCTCCAATTACTATTACATCAAACATATATATAAGAATGTTATAACAACAATATACTATTGTTGTTATTATTAAGGGGATCAATTTCTGTTGATAACCACCCATAAGCTATGCCGCTAAACAAAAAACAAAGATGATAACCCCTGTAAATAATACCTAAAAACTTGTCTCTAAATACATAACAAGTTGTGCATAAAATTATAAAAAAAATTAACCACAAATTATTCACAACTTTTCCTATTTACCAATACAAAAATCTTTGAAAATCTCACCTAACAAATCATCTGGAAACTTAACCCCAAGAAAATCGTTTAAACATGCTCGCGATAATCTTAAATCTTCTGCGGCAACATCAATATCTTTTTCTTGTTGGATTTTTAGCGCGCAACTATCTAAGTGATCCAGCGAATTTTGAAACAACATTAAATGCCTATCTCTAATTAAAAATGTCTTTTCTGAGTCTTTAGAAGAGTTTTCTACCAAAGGTAAAACCATATCTTTTAAACCCTGAATACCCTCCCCAGTTTTTGCGGAAACCAAGCAATCAAAACCATCGGATGGAGACGACTCATCTATCTTATTGAAAACCAGCAAATATTTTTTTCCGTCCAACAAAGAAATAAACGCAGGCACAGAAGCCTCGGTGTTTTTATCAAACACAACAAGCACAACATCTGTCTCAATTAACTTTGACTTTGATAATTCAACCCCGCGCGACTCAATCACATCACCTGTCTCTCTAACACCAGCAGAGTCAACCAACTCCAAATTTACACTGTTATAAAACATTTCTGAATCAATTAAATCTCTGGTAGTTCCAGGTATGTTTGAAACAAGGGCTCTATCGAAACCTAATAACCTATTAAACAAAGATGATTTTCCTGTGTTTGGAGGGCCAAAAAACAACACCCTTTTCTTCGAGGCACGCTGAGAGGAAACCAACGAAGAGTCAATAATATTTATAACCCTTTGTCTTAAACCACTCAACCTAGAAACAACCTCACCCTCTTTAATAAAATCATAATCTTCATCTGAAAAATCAATACTACCTTCAACAAAAACCCTTAAAGAGTCAATGTCAGCGCCAAGGGAGCCAACCATTTCACTTAATGAGCCAGACAAGGCAGCTGATGATAGTCTGGCGCGCTCATCATCTTCAGAGTGAATTAAATCAGCTATAGCCTCAGCCTCATTCAAAGAAACCTTACCATTCTCATAAGCCCTTCTAGAAAAATCACCTGGCGCCGCCTCCTCAAAACCCAAACCCAAAAAAACAGACGCTAGCTTCCTAATTACAGGGAGCCCCCCATGACAAAAAATTTCCACAGAGTCTTCTCCTGTGAAGCTTTTAGGCCCTTGATAAAAAACAACAGAACAACGATCAACCAAGACCCCTTTCCATAAAATGTCTCGAAGACAAACCTCTCGGTAAGATGAAATGGGCTCACTCAGAACCGAGTTAAAAGTATCAACACAACCTGAGCCAGAGGCCCTAAAAATAGCGAGCGCTGATTGTGCAACCGGAGTGGCAAGCGCAAATATCATAATTAGCCAGGCTCATTGTTAGAATTGGGAGCCCCATATTTTTTATACATAGCTCTTTGTTGGACCAAAGAGATCCCACTATTTGCAACAGAATACAAAACCAAGCCAGAGGGCATGATCACAAAAATACCCGCAATCATAAGAGGCATAAACTTCATTACCTGAGCTTGAGTTGGGTCCATACCGGGAGGCTGGGGATTTAATTGCATTGTTAGATACATTAAAGCTGCAAATACAACCGGCAATATAAAAAATGGATCTGGAGCTGACAAGTCTTGAATCCAAAAGAAAAAGGACTCATGCCTTAGCTCTACACTTTCTCTTAAACAAAAGAAAAATGATATAAAAACAGGCATCTGTAAAAGCATTGGAAAACAACCACCAGCAGGATTTATTTTTTCTTTTTTGTAGAGAGCCATCATCTCAGTGCCAAGCTTTTGTCTATCATCTTTATATCTTTCTTGAATCTCTTTTAGTTTAGGGCCAGCTGAGCGCATTTTGGCCATACTGGCAAAACCCTTTGCGGAGATGGGCCAGAACAAAAGCTTAATTATTATGGTTAGCAAAACTATAGAAAGACCCCAATTACCCACAAACCCATTAATCATGCTCAACATCATCATTAATGGCTGTGCTAAAAACCAAAACCAACCCATATCAATTGTTAGCTCAAGATCTGCTGCGCGTGTCATTAAGTCTGTGCGAACTTTTGGGCCCACGAAAATTCTATGTTCCACCCCGGACCGCAAATCAAAATCTTTGGTTGGTTGAGACATTGCAGCCATAACATAAACCCCACCATTGGACTGAGGTGGTATAACAGTAAGCGTCTGCTCACGATCACCAGGCGTTAAAATAGCAGCCATAAAATACTTTTGAATAAATGCTATCCACCCACCTGTCTGAAGAAACTCTTGTTTTTCATCTACACTTCTTAACCTAGAATTAACATACGGGTCACCGGGAGTATTAAATGCCACTCCTGTATAAGAGCTGTTTTCAAAAAAACCACCACGAGCATCCAAGGCCTTACCATCTGTTCGATACATGGCGACATATGGGGTTAAATCATCACCCTTACCTTGACCTATAAAAGCATCTTTAATAAAAATTTCATAATCATCGTCTTTAAGTGAGATTTTTTTTGCCACCAAACCATCTTCAGAAACTAACTCAAGATAATCAGGATAAATTTCTGCAACCCTGTAATTAGAATTATTTGTTGTAAAACCACTGCCCAAATAAAACTTAAAACCCTCATCATTAAAACCAAATACACGAACACCTAGAGAATCCTTGTTTTTTAAAAACGTGTGTTCTTTTAAACGAACTTCCCAGATTTTTCCAGTTACCGGACTAATCCTAACTATTATTTTTTGATTTTGAATTTCAACAAACCCCGCGCTTTCTCCAGGAGGGTTTTCTTCATCGATCTCAATTTGCTCTATATAAGCAGCCTCAACAAGCTCCTTTTTCCTTTCCGAATCTTGCCCCCATGATAAAAACAACATGTAAGCAAAAGCTATAACAAGCGCAATGTATAAATATCTAAAATTCATTTTTTTACCTCGTCGATCCCGCCACTAGACCAGGGCCCACATTTAAAAATTCTAACCACCGCATAAAAACTCCCAACCAATGACCCATGACGCTCAATACTTTCTTTTGCGTAGGTTGAACATGAGGGCTGGAACCTACAATTTTTACCCAACAAAAAACTTAAGTATTTTTGATAGAAGCTAATTATATATATCAAAAACTTTTTCATGTCAGAAAATTACCAGCCTCTTAAGATTTTTTAAAACCTAGCAAAGGTTCTTTTATTAGTTGATCAATCTTATGAAACCCTAAATCCAAAAACCCAGATCTCACAACCACAACAAAACCTTTGCTCAAACCATGTTGTTTTAAAATCTCTCTTATCCACCTCTTTGCTTTGTTGCGCGAGACGGCCAAAGGGTAATCCTTTTTTTTAATAACAATTTTTATTTTTTTTTCAAGGCTTTCAGAGTCAAAGTAAATTGAAGCCTCTTTTGAGTGGAATATTTTTTTAGAAATAACTAAGCCCAGAAACTACGCTGATAAAACTTTGCGACCCTTCTTTCTTCTATTAGCAAGAACAGCTCGCCCAGCCTTTGTTGCCATTCTAGCTCTAAAGCCATGGGTTCTTTTTCTTTTTAGCGTGCTTGGTTGAAATGTTCTTTTCATAGTAACTCAAAAAATTAGGCGTGAATTATAGAAGCATATCAACCTAATTGGAAGGAAAAAAAACCAAAAAAGAACTTTAGATATACACACATGTTATCCACAGAAAATACATATGCTTATCCTGTAGATATCTTGTTAGTTTTTGTTAGACTAACTTTTCTACTGGAGGTCTGTGAATTGAAATTTTGGTCTGAATGCACTCAAAAACTTGAAGCTAAGTTATCGCAAGAAGAGTTTAATACCTGGATTAAACCCCTAAAAGCAGACATTAACAATAACAACCTTGAAATAAGTGCCCCAAATGACTTTGTATTAACTTACGTAAGAGATAATTTAGGCCAAATCATCGAAAACCTTGTTAATACAACGGATAACACCCTCAACGTTAAGTTTAAAACTCTTGATAAATCAACATTTGTCGAAAAACTCAATGTAGCAGAAGAAAATACTCCTGGCCTGGTCAAATCTTTTACCTTCGATGCTTTTGTTGAAGGCAAATCAAACCATATGGCCCTTGCGGCTGCTAAACAAGTTGCGGCCAATCCAAATGGAGATTACAACCCCCTGTTCATATATGGTGGTGTTGGGCTGGGCAAAACCCATTTAATGCATGCTGTAGGCAACCAAATCCTTCACTCTGATAGATCGAAACGAATTGTTTATGTCCATTCAGAAAAATTTGTTGCTGATATGGTAAAAGCCTTGCAATTAGGCGCTATGAGTGAGTTTAAGGAGTTTTATCGCAATGCAGATGCACTGTTAATAGATGATATTCAATTTTTTGCTGGGAAAGAACAGTCCCAAGAAGAGTTTTTTCATACATTTAACGCATTATTAGATAGAAATCACCAAATGATCCTCACATGTGACAAATATCCAAAAGAGATAGATGGCCTTGAAGAGCGCTTAAAATCTAGGCTTGGATGGGGTTTACCGGTAATTATTGAGCCCCCAGAGTTGGAAACGCGTGCGGCGGTTTTATTAAGCAAAGCTAACTCAATGGGAGTTGCCCTACCTAACGATTGCGCTATATATATCGCCCAAAGAATCAGATCTAATATTAGGGAGCTTGAGGGAGCGTTGAAAAGAGTTGTAGCAAATTCTCGTTTTTCAGATCAAGAGATCGATATTCCTTTTGTAAAAGAATCCCTGAAGGATTTATTTGTGATTTCTGCCAAAATGGTTAGCATCGACAACATACAAAAAACAGTTGCAGAATACTACAACATTAAATTATCAGATCTTTTATCTAAAAGAAGAAGCCGATCTATTACCAGACCAAGACAACTTGCTATGGCTTTAACAAAAGAACTTACAAACCATAGTTTGCCAGAAATTGGAGAAGCTTTTAATGGTCGTGATCACACCACAGTTCTTCATGCCTGTGGAAAAATAAAAGAGCTTAGAAAAGAAATTCCTTCCCTTGAGGAGGACTACAGAAACCTTAACAGGACCTTAACAAATTAAATGGAAATCACAGTTAAAAAAGAAGAAATTGTTTCTGCTCTTTCGACCACTCTTGGCGTTGTAGAGAAAAGACAAACCCTTCCAATTCTGGCAAATGTTTTATTTGAGGTTGATGAAAATTCCTTTAAATTAACAGCTACAGATTTAGAATCTGAGGTAACAACCAGCGGCCCATTATCGAGCGTTAAATCATCAGGAAAAACTACAACATCCGCAAAAAAATTAAATGAACTATGTAGATTAATTCCAGACGGGGAAGATATTAATTTAAGTCTAACTGGCGATAAATTAAGCCTAAAGACAACAAATGGTAAGTACTCACTATCAACCTTACCCAGTTCTGACTTCCCTATTTTTGACATAGACTCTGGTGACTCCCCTTTGATAATTCCAGCCCAGGAACTAAGAGAGTTGATCACAAACACTTCTTTTGCAATGGGCAATCAGGATTGGAGACATTACTTAAATGGACTATTTTTGTCGATCGGTGATGGTCAAATTACAGCAGTTACAACAGACGCACACAGGTTGGCCGTTGCCAATCTTTCAACAACATCTGAGCATACTTTTTCAGGAATTGTTCCGCGCAAATCAATCAATGAAATTGCAAAATTTCTATCAGATCAAAGTGGAAATGCAGAGTTAAAAATCAACGATGCTTCCTTAGAATTAGTTGTCGGAAATTTGGTTTTTAAGAGCAAATTAATTGATGGAAAGTTTCCTGATTATCAACAAGTCATACCCTCAGGAGAGAGCTCAGTTCTTGAAATAAATGTCAAAGATTTTTCCGATACCTTAAGCAGAGTTTCTGTTCTTTCAAGTGAAAAATATAAAGGAATAAGGTTAATTACTTCATCAGATGGTGTAAGAATTTCTGCAAACAACCCAGAACAAGAAGAGGCAGAAGAGTTTTTTCCAGCTTCCTATAAAGGCGAGGATCTTGATATAGCGTTCAATGTTACCTATCTTCAAGAAATCATGTCACACATGAAAACCGACACTTGCCACATCAATTTTTTTGGTTCTGATAAAAGCTGCTTACTAACACCGCCTGATACAGATAGCCCAAAATACGTCGTAATGCCTCTCCTTATATAGATAGGCTAGTGGCCTTCTCAAAAATTGAATTAAGAAATTTTAGGTGCTTTGACCAGCTAACCTTAGATCTAGCCCCCCAATCTACCTTGCTTTATGGAAAAAATGGTTGCGGAAAAACATCAATTTTAGAGGCTATCTTTGTTGCCACGTCTGGCCGATCATTTAGGACTTCTAACCTAGAATCTCTTATCAAAGAGGGCGCTGAAGCCTTTATTATAAAGGCATACGACGATCTAAGTGGATCTATTCTAGAGATAAAAAAACAGAAAACACTGTCTATTAGTATTAAAATAAATAACTCCAAGGTTACGGCCAGTGAGTTAGTGCGCGCCTTTCCATCCTTTTCCATTGACAGTAAAACATTCTTTTATAACGACAATGCCCCTGAATACAGAAGAAAGCATATAGATCGCGGTTTATTTGTTGCTTCAACAGAGTACGCAAAAGATTGGTTTGGATATTTTCGCGCACTAAAACAGAGAAATTCAGCTCTAAAATTAGGTGATATTTCACAGGCAAGAGCTTATGACGAAGCTTTGGTATCAAATGGCGAAAGATTAAATCAACTTAGATTTTCTCTAGTCAAAGACACCCAAATTGTTTATCAAGAATTGGTGCAAAGCCTCGTTGCGGAAAATGATAGAGCAAAAATATTTTGCGAGGTTACCGCTGAGTTATTTCCTGGATATGATTCTTCTACTGGCCTTCAATCAGACTTAAATAATTCTTACGCTAATGACTTGCGAAGAAGATCAACAACCAAAGGACCCCACAAGGCAGACATTATATTTGAAAGTAAGGGCTTACTTATAAAAGAAAAGTTTTCAAGAGGCGAGCAAAAGCTGCTCTCAATTCTCTGGTCCATCTCTCAAAATATTATGCTTGGTAGGGTCTTTAACCTGAGCCCAATTCTGTTGCTGGATGACCTGTCATCTGAGCTAGACTCTGAGATGCTTGAGTGTTTTCTTCCTGCACTAAAATATATTGAAAATCGTTTTATTTTTTCAAACATTATTGATCTTTTTGGTAGTAAAATAGACGACAGCAATCAAAAACTGAAAAAGTTCCACGTGGAACAAATAACATAACAAATATGCCAAAAAAGAAATCAGACGACAAAAAATACGACTCCTCAAATATTCAGGTTCTCAAGGGTCTTGAGGCTGTTAAAAAAAGACCTGGAATGTATATTGGCGACACTGATGATGGTTCTGGACTACATCATATGATTTTTGAGGTGGTTGATAACTGTATTGATGAGGCTATGGCTGGCCACTGCTCAAAAATCGACATTATTATCAATAAAGATGACTCCATTACCGTAAAAGACAATGGCAGAGGAATTCCTGTTGATGTCCATAAGGGCGAAGGAGTGCCAGCTGCAGAGTTAATTATGACAACATTGCACTCAGGAGGTAAGTTTGATGATAATTCTTACAAAGTTTCTGGAGGGCTTCATGGGGTAGGGGTATCAGTGGTAAACGCCCTTTCTAAGGAGTTAACCCTTACTATTTGCAGAGATGGCGGTATGTATGAACAAAAATACAGTGAGGGCATGGCCACATCCAAACTAAAAAAAATTAAGGCCTCTAAAGAGACGGGAACAGAAATTACGTTTAAAGCCTCGGATAAAATATTTACATCTATTAACTTCGAAGCTGAAAGAGTAAACAAAAGGGTGCAAGAACTCTCATTCCTTAATGCTGGCGTTAGTATTGAGGTCTCAGATGCTAGAACAGGAAAGTCAAAGAAATTCCAAAATTCTGGTGGAGTTTCAAGCTATGTTGATTTTCTTCGTGGAAGAAAGACAGCTTTATGCCAAACAGTTGTGTGTGAAGGAGGTCAAGATGGAATTACCGTTGAGGTCGCAATGCAGTGGAACGATTCATATAATGAAAGCGTTTTATGTTACACCAACAATATTCCACAGAAAGATGGAGGAACTCACTTATCAGGGTTTAGATCAAGTTTAACTAGGGTTTTAAAGGCATATATTAAAAAAGAAGAGCTTAATAAGAATGCCCCCGTTGAACTGTTAGGCGAGGATGTGCGTGAGGGATTGATAGCTGTAATTTCTGTAAAAGTTCCCGATCCTAAGTTCTCATCACAAACAAAAGAAAAGCTCGTTTCCTCTGAAGTTGAGGGCGTCGTTAGCTCAATTCTCAGCAAAGGGCTTAATGAGTTTCTAATAGAAAATCCAAAAGAATCAATGGCGCTTCTTGCAAAGGTTTCTGAAGCAGCGCTCGCCAGAGAAGCAGCAAGGAAGGCTAGAGAAATGACAAGAAGAAAGGGTGTTCTTGAGTTAGCAGGTCTTCCTGGCAAACTATCAGACTGTCAAGAAAAAGATCCTGCACTTTCAGAGATTTATCTTGTTGAGGGTGATTCAGCTGGTGGTTCTGCAAAGCAAGGCAGAAATAGAAAATATCAAGCAATTCTTCCTCTCAAAGGAAAGATATTAAATGTTCAAAAAGCCAGAATAGATAAAGTTCTTTCGTCTGCTGAAATTGGCACAATGGTTAAGGCTCTGGGTTGCGGCATTGGAACGGAAGACTTTAATATTGAGAAGCTTAGATATCATAGAATTATTATCATGACGGATGCAGATGTAGATGGGTCTCACATTAGAACCTTGCTTTTAACTTTTTTCTACCAACAGTATTTTGATATATTAGAGAATGGCCATATATACATTGCTATGCCACCATTGTATAAAATAACCAAAGGTAAATCTTTTGTTTACGCTTTCGATGAGAATGAAAAAGAGATAGCTGTTAAGGAGTTTTCTAAATCTGGCTCTAAAGGAATAGATGTTCAAAGGTACAAAGGTCTCGGAGAGATGAATCCAGAGCAATTATGGGATACCACGATGGATCCTGAAAACAGAACTATGATGCGTGTAGATATTAAAGATGCACAAGATGCAACAGACATGTTTGAAACCTTAATGGGCGATGATGTTGAGCCTAGGCGAGAGTTTATCGAACAAAATGCCCTTTCAGTTGCAAATCTTGATATCTAGTTAATTTCTCTATAAGCCTGCTTCATCCAGATCTGCGCTTGCTTTGTGATTTCTTTAGCATCAGTTCCAGCAACTGGCTTGCCAATAATAATAGATATCTTACCAGCTACTTTTTTTAGCGAATGATTTTTCCAATACACGCCAGAATTATGGCAAATAGGCACGATTGGTACGCCTTCATTTACTGCTAATACAGCTCCACCGTTACCAAATCTACCTATACCATCTTCTGCATTTCTTCTGGTGCCTTCTGGAAAAATTAATACTGCGTAACCTTCTTTGATTCTCTCGCCGCCAATACTTATGACCTTCTTCATGCTGCTGTGCTTTTCTTTCCTATTAATCGGAATGGGGTTCAGCCTGGAGATTGCCCATCCAAAAAATGGAATAAATAAGATTTCCTTTTTGATGATGCTACTTGTTGGCACCATTAGAGTCTGTAGAAATAAGGATTCCCAGGGTCCTTGATGATTTGCCATTATTACAAATGGTTTCTTGGGTATATTATCAATCCCATCGACAACCCAATCTATTCCGCATATATATTTAAGGGCTTTTAGGATATTGATAATCCAAAATGAAGCTATCATCTGGCACTTAGTTACAGAAAGCACAAGAGAAGCAACTATTATTACAATTGACACAAAAATAAGGGTTGTAAAAAATATGAAATAGAAAAGCAGACTTCTAATCAAGCAATATACCCAGAAGTAGACATTTGTCTATTTAACAATTAAGTTTTCAAGATATTTTGGAAGATCTGAAATTTTAATTCTATTCTGTTCCATTGTATCTCTGTCTCTAATAGTTACAGAATCATCTTCTAGTGTTTCGAAGTCCACTGTTATGCACAATGGAGTTCCAATTTCATCATGACGTCTGTAGCTTTTCCCTATATTTCCAGTGTTTTCAAGTAATATTCTTCCAAGCCTAAGTTTTTGAAGGTTCTTTTTGATATCAGAGGCAATTCCGACCAAACCCTCATGATTTTTTTTCAACGGAATAACTGCTGCTTTTATGGGAGATAAATGTGGTCTTAAGGCGAGCACTGTCCTGCTTTTACCCTCACCAAGATCTTCAACTTTATATGCTTCATTTAGCACAGCAAGAACGCCCCTATCAACACCTGCTGAGGGCTCAATTACATATGGCACTGTCCATTTCTTTGTTTCTTGATCTTGAATAGCCAGTCTTGAATTAGATTCTTTGTTCTCCATGACCGATGAGTTAATATCAAGCTCATCTTGATTTTTGCTATGAGAACCTAAATCAAAATCAGTCCTATTTGCTATCCCCTCTAACTCTTCAAGCCCATGAGGAAATTTATACATAATATCAACAGTTGCTTTGGAGTAATGAGCAAGCTCATCACTTGGAACATGATAAAGTTCCAAGTTATCTTTCGGCACGCCTTGCTCAGCCCACCAGGCCAAACGGCTTTCAACCCATTCTTTGTGCCAATCCTCGTCAGAACCAGGGATTACAAAAAACTCAAGTTCCATTTGTTCAAACTCTCTCACTCTAAAAATAAAGTTTCTAGGTGTAATCTCATTTCTAAATGCTTTGCCGATTTGCGCTATCCCGAAAGGAAGACTCTTAGAGGTTGAATCTACAACGTTCTTAAAGTTAGTAAAAATATGTTGAGCAGTTTCTGGTCTTAGATATGCAAAGGAATCGCTATCTTCCACAGGACCAACGGAAGTTTTAAACATTAAGTTAAAAGGTCTTGGGTCTGTAAGATTGCTCGAACCACAAGAAGGGCAGTTGGGTGTTTTAAGTTGATCAGCACGCCATCGCGAATTGCATTCTTTGCAATCAACTAAAGGATCAGTAAAAGTATCCTCATGACCAGAAAACTTTAGAACACTTGGTTTTGTTAAAATCGAGGCATCTAAACCTTCAACATCATCTCTGTCGAAAACCATCGACCTCCACCAAGCCTGCTTTAAGTTATTCTTGAGCTCTACACCTAGTGGCCCATAGTCATAAAGGCCCTGAAGACCACCATATATCTCATTTGATTGAAATATAAATCCCCTTCTCTTGCAGAGTGCTACAAGCTCTTCCATGGTTTTTGCAGTCAAAATAAATACCCTTAACCTTTGTGATTAGAAAATTACATTATGCAGTTTTTTTAATTCAATCCATAGAGCTTTTCTGTATCTCTAACCATATAAACCTATAAAATAGGATAATTGTGCAAAATAGCGAAGTAAAATTAAAAAAATGAAAATACTATTTAAAATATTAACAATATTTCCCTTAAAAATAGGTTTTTATCTAATAGAGTGCTTGTTGTTTGTTGTACCCATTAATTTTCTGCAATTACTTCCCCCTTTTCAGGTAACCAAAAAGAATTTAGCTGTTGCATTTCCAGTGCTGTCAACAAGCGAAATTTTGCAGCTTTCAAAACGTAGCTTCATAGAAACCATTAAAAGTTTTTATGAAACACTTTACTGCTGGTCTCGATCATCAGAAAAAATTATTGCACAAACAAAAAAAATAAATAATAGATTTCTATTTTCACAGTCTCAAAATTCAACAGGACTAATAATTTTTGCCATACATAATCGTAGTATTGATTTTCTTTTAAGGTGGATGTCTACTCAGCGACAACACACATCGCTATACAAAACTATTAAATCTAAGAAAGTTAATAATTTTGTAAAGAGACTTAGAGAGGAGGGTGGAAATAAAATGGTGCCCACTGGTATTGGAGGTGTTAAATCAATTATTGCAGCATTGAAAAATAATCAAATGACTTGTATGGCCTCCGATCAAGTTCCCGCGGATGGGTTGGGAAAGTACTCAAAATTTTTTGGTCATGAATGTTTTTCATTTTCTCTTGCTCCTTCATTAGCACAAAAAACAAATATGCCAATTCTCATGGCGTCCCTCAGCTATGATTCATCCATAGGCCACATAATGACATTTCAAAAACCTGACGAAAAAATTTATGGTGATTCAGGCGTTGATATCATGAACCAAGAAATGGAAACAGAAATTTTAAAAAGACCTGAAGAGTACTCTTGGGAATATAAAAAATTTAGAAAACTTTCAAAGGAACCTAAAGACATTTATAAACATTAGCGTCTCCAAAATGCTGGTGTAAATAAAACTAGCAAAGTAAATATTTCCAGTCGACCCAAGATCATAGCAAAGCAAAGAATTAGTTTTCCAACACCGCTAACAGCCGTATAGTTTTCTGCCACCTCTCCAAGGCCTGGCCCTAGATTATTCAAGCAAGCACCAACTGCAGAAAATGCAGATTCAAAATCTAAACCAGTGCCAAGCATAGCTAGAAGTAAAAACATAAATATAAAAACATAAATTGAGAAAAAGCCCCAAACCTTTTCAGCAATTTTTGCATCAATAACCTTGGTCCCAATCTTAGACGTTAGCACGGCATTTGGGTGAATGGTTTTTAGTATTTCTTTATATGCTTGATTGAGCATAATCAAAACTCGCCAAGCCTTAATTCCACCACCAACTGATTGTGAGCATGCTCCCATAAATGCTCCAACCAATAGAAGATATGGCAAAAATCCAGGCCAAAGAGAGAAGTTTTCTGTAGTAAATCCCGAGGTGGTAATGATAGAAACAGCATGAAAAATAGCGGTGCTTATTATAGAATATAATCCCGTATATGAGTCACTTAGAAGAAATATAAGAACAGAGACAGCAATGACAATTCCTACAACAGAAAGAAAAAATTTAAACTCAGCATCATAAAAATATTTTAAAGGCTTGCCTCCAAATATAGCAGCGTAATGAACGGCAAAAGAGGCGGCTGATAAAAGCATAAAGATAATACATATCCCCTCAACAAAGCCACTATTAAAAAAACCTATACTGTCATCATGTGTAGAAAAACCTCCACCAGCCACGGTGCTTAAACTATGCGCAATAGCATCAAATGCAGTCATTCCAGATAGACCATAAAGCAATGCACAAGACAAAGTTAATCCAACATAAATTTTCCATAAAGCTTGAGCACTATCTGCAATCCTTGGAGTGAGCTTTTGGTTATTATGACTTCCAGGTAATTCAGTTTTATATAATTGACCGCCACCAATTCCCAGTGCCGGCATTACGGCAACAGCCAAAACAATTAATCCGGCCCCCCCGACCCACTGTAAAAGTTGCCTGTATAACAGAATAGATTTTGGCAAGCCATCTAATCCAGTAATGGTTGTAGCACCAGTCGTTGTAATTCCTGATACTGATTCAAAGAGAGCTGCGCTGAAATTTAAATCTAAACCAAAGAAATAAAAAGGAATGGAACCGGCCAAGGCAAGGACCACCCAAAACAATGTTGTAATAATAAAACCATCTGAAATATTAAGGGTGAGATCTTCTTGTCTTGACATGAACCACATCAACCCACCAAAAAGAGATAAAGATAAAAAGGAATATAAAAAAACTTCACCCCCATCTTCTTGATATATAAATGTTAATGCCAAGGGAGGCAAAAACGATACGCTAAAAATTCCTAATAAAATTCCCAACAAATTTAATATAGACTTAAGGTTCATCAATCTTCCATAAAGAGATTCTGAATTTTTGCTTTATCTGTTTTTCCTAGAATAAAAATGATTAACCTATCGCCCGGGCAGAGCGACAATTTATCTGAGCCCATAAAGGTTTCATCATTTCTTGTGACAGCCGCAACAACACAATTTTCAGGAAGAGCTATTTCTGAAATCGGTTTATTGAAAAAATTAGCAGTCACACTATTTTTGTGAACTATTCCCTCAATGGCTTCTGCCCCGCTACCCATTTTAAAAATAACATCTTGTGGAACATCTCCTTCTGCCAGATGCTGCAAGACCATTGATACAGATAATCTTTGTGGAGACAGAGCAATGTCAACAAAGTTTTTTGGAAGAATATTTATATACGTATAGTTATTTACAATAATAATTGTTTTTTTGGCACCTAATTTTTTAGCAAGGAAGGCAGACATGATGTTTGTTTCATCGTCATTTGTTAGAGCACAAAAAATATCTATATTTTCAATATTCTCACTTTTCAGAAGGTCTTCATCAGACCCACCACCATTTAGAACAATTGTGCGGTTTAATTCTCGAGAAAGCATCTCACATCTATCGCGATCAGGATCAATAATCTTAATTTTATAGTCTTCTTCTAGGGTTTTAGCTAAAGCAAAGCCAATTTTTCCGCCTCCAATAATCATTATTCTAGATGAAGAGTTGTCCTGAAGGCGCATTTCTTGAACAACGTTATCAATATCATCTTCAGCAGCAACAAAGTACAGCTCATCATTCTCTTTAATTATCGTTTTACCATCAGGAATAAAGGGCTTCCCTTTCCTGTATATTGCTGGAACGAAGGTTTGTGTTTCAGGCATATCACTATTAATACTTTTTAACTCTCTATTAACAAGCATTCCGTCTTTTTTTGCCTTTACTGAAACTACCTTTAAAGAACCATTAGCAAATGTTTCAATTTGTTCTGCTCCAGGGTGTTTAATTAGATCAACAAGATGGTCTGTTACTTCATTTTCTGGACTAATGGCTATATCGATATTGCCCTCTCCAAATGCATCTAGTGAATCAAGGTACGACGCATCTGAAAGTCTGCAAATTGTTTTCTTGACTTTAAATTTTGATTTAGCAATTTGACATGAGGCTATATTGCATTCGTCATTGCTGGTTACAGCAAGCAATATTGTTTCATCATCTGCGCCAGCATTTTCCAAGATATTTGGATGAGACGCATGACCAATAACGGTCGCTAAATCAAAGTCCTCTTGAAGTCGAAGCAGCTTATCTTTGTTATGGTCAATGATACTCACATCATAGTTTTCTCTTGAAAGAGTAGAGGCTAAGCTGCTGCCAACTCTACCAGCCCCCAGTATTAAAATTTTCATAGGTATAAATTAAACCTCTTTTTAAGGAATTGGAAGAACTGCATATATTTATTTAATCAGCAAAAAATTTTGCATAAGAATTTGCTGCATCTTGTGATGCAATTATATTCTTACCAGGAAACTGTAAGTGAGTAATCACTAGCGTTGAAGATGATGTTTTAACTGCAAGTCCATCAGCACAGAAATAGAATTCTTTTGATTCATTGCTATGCAATATTTCAGATAATACCCTAATTCCATGTATCTTAATAACGACATTATTCTTTTCAAAAAATATACCTGGCCAATCCTTAAAAGCATTAAATTTTCTTATAACACTGCTTGCATCTTCATCAATAAAATTAACCTTGCCTGAAGATTTTGTAATCTTTTTGCAATATGAAGCAGCCGCATCATCCTGAGCGATTGGCACCTTTTTATTTTTTGCTACCTCTAGCAAGGTAGTAAATAAAACTTTATTTGCGGCTTTTGTAAGCTCCGTTTCCAAAATATGCTTATCCGCATTTTCTGGAATAGTAATTTTCTCTGCGCAATAAATTGGCCCCTCATCAAGACCTCTAGTCATCTGCATAATTGAAATGCCTGAATCAAGATCTCCATTCAGTAAGCAAGACTGAATTGGAGACGCGCCTCTATATTTTGGTAGCAATGAAAAATGTATATTAATAGATGAGATATCAGGATGTCCTAAAAACCATTCGGGAAGTATTTTTCCGTATGCAGAAACAACTAAAAAGTCGCACTGAATAGTTGAAATGATTTCCTTGAATTCATTATCTATCTTGCTTGGTTTAAATAAAGGCAGGCCCAAGTTAGTGGCCATCAAAGAGACAGAAGATGGGTCTTTCCCACCAGCTCTTTTTGAGCGTTTATCTGGCTGACTTATTACACCAACAATTTCACATTCTTGATTAAATAAATCTTGAAGTATCTCTGCTGAAGATCCAGGCGAGCCAGCAAATAAAATTTTCATAAAGGTAGTACGTATTTTTCTAAATTCTTCTCAAACTAGTTATTTAGAGGCTTTTTTGCGAATTCTGTCTCTTTTAAGGGGCGATAGATAGTCAACCATTAGCTTACCCTCTAAATGATCAATTTCATGCTGAATACATACGGTTAAGAGCCCCGAAGGCTCATCTGCGTGATGTTCTCCCTTAACGTCTTGCCAGGTCAAGTAAATGCTATCTGGTCTCACTATTTCTTCAGTGACGCCCGGTACCGATAGGCAGCCCTCATTGAATGAAAGTAGACTTTTGTCGTTTAATACCTTAAATTCTGGATTTATAAAGACTTTTGGGTCATTTCTTTCATCAGATATGTCTATTACAATAATCCTTTCATGAAAATCTACTTGACTGGCCGCCAAACCAATCCCATTTTCTTCATACATTGTTTCTAGCATGTCAGACACAAAATTTTCTAGACTTTTGTCGAATTTAGTAACAGGCACTGCTACCTTCCTGAGCCTTGGATCAGGGAATGTTAAAATATTCAGCTTTGCCATATACACATTATATGATCATTCTCTATAATCAACACCTGTAAACCAATAATTTATTAATTTTTCCGGAGAAATATTTATGTCATCTCAAACTGCTGTTTCTATATTTATGGGTTCAAAATCTGACTTGCCTGTAGTTCAGGCAGCGGCTGATACCCTTGCTGAGTTCGATATCTCTTTCAACATGTACATCCTTTCTGCTCATAGAACGCCGGAAGAGGTAGTAAGAACTATTAAGGAATCAGAGCAAAATGGCGTCAAAGTATTTATTGCAGCAGCTGGAATGGCTGCTCATTTAGCAGGTGCAATAGCTGCACAAACAACCAAACCAGTTCTAGGAATTCCATTGGCTGGTGGCGATTTAGATGGAATGGACGCTCTACTTGCAACAGTTCAAATGCCAAAAGGAGTTCCGGTTGCAACATTTGCTATTGGTAAATCCGGTGCTATTAATGCAGCAATTTGTGCCGCACAAATAATAGGTACCAGCGATGATGAAATGTCTAAAAAATTAGACGAATATAAGATCAAAATGCATGCGGATGTTTTAGAAGCCAACAAGTCTATTCAATAAAAATTTGAATAAATTTAACTCTGCTGAAGATGCCATTGATTGGTTAAAACAAGGAAAGATTTTATTGCATCCAACCGAGGGAGTTTGGGGGATTGGATGTGATGCATTTAATGCTACAGCAGTTAATAAAATTAACGCTCTTAAGCAAAGAGAGGCATCAAAAAGTTTAATTATATTAGCCCCAACTATCCATGATTCTTTAAAATATTTTCAACCATTATCTGAGATACAAACTAACTTTCTTGAGACTATTTGGCCGGGCCATACAACAGTAATATTTGAATCAAATAGCTTGGTTCCATCTCATATAAAAGCTTCAGATAATAGTATTGCAATGAGAGTAAGCAATCACAAACCAATTAAAGAGTTGCTAGCGAAATTTAAAAGTTTAATGGTTTCTACATCTGCAAATATTAGCAACCAACCAACACCCATAACAGCTGCTGAGGCCCTAGAAATTTTTCCAGAACCAGATGTGGCACTATATGATTTTGAGAATGGATCAGCAAATAAACCTTCCGCTATAATTGACTTGAAAACAATGGATTATCTTCGTGAATAAACTTACAAAAAAAGAGCTAGAAAATCTGGAGTCAACATTCACTAGAATACAAAAGAATATTGAAAATGGAATTAAAAAGCTTAATATTACTCCAGCCATAAGAGTGGCAAAAGTTTGGAAAAGAGATCAAGGCGGCGGCGGCAAATCTATTTCAATTACAGGCGACACAATTGAAAAAGCGGCAGTAAATTATTCATCAATATCCGGCAAAAAACTACCTGACTCTTCCATTGCTGTGAAGATTAAAAGCACCTCTAATAAATTTCATGCAATGGGAGTTTCTGCAATAGCTCATCCAATGAATCCGTTTTGTCCAACCAGCCACATGAATGTAAGAATTTTTTTAGAACTAGGAAAAAATAATAATATTGAAAACTGGTGGATTGGAGGAGGCTTTGATCTAACTCCATTTTTTCCAACCAAAGAAGAATCTTCGATGTGGCATTTAAAAGCAAAGACTTGCCTTGATAACTTTGACAATAAATTTTATAAAAAATTTGCTAAAAATTGTGATGATTATTTTTATCTACCTCACAGAAAAGAAAAAAGGGGCATTGGAGGAATATTCTTCGATCAGTTGCAGCATAAAAATATCACAGAAAGCCTCGCTTTATTAGAAGAAGTTTCAAAATGTTACATTGAAACCTACGTTGAATTAGTAAATATTAATAAAAAGCATAAATTTACAGCAGAGGATAGAGAGTTTCAGCTCTATAGAAGAGGAAGATACGTAGAATTTAACTTATTATTCGACAGAGGAACAAAATTTGGAATCGAATCTAACGGCAGAACTGATTCAATACTTGCCTCTATGCCGCCAGCTGTTAACTGGCCATTCAGGCTTTCAGCAAATATTAATAAAAAAGAAAAGAAACTTCTAAAATTCATAGACAAAAAATGGAATGAGCATCTATAAATCATGAAATCATACAAATTAGGGGTCATTGGCAATCCTATAGAACATTCTTTGTCACCTAAAATACATAGCATCTTTGCAAAACAGGTTAATATTCAAATTGACTATCAAGCATATAAGGTTAATGAGAATGATCTAGAGCCTTTTATTAAAGATTTTTTTAAAAGTGGTGGCGATGGCCTAAACATCACCGTTCCACATAAAATTAATTGCCTTAATGTTGCAGACGAGTATTCTCCAAGTGTAAAGCTCATCGGAGCTGCAAATACACTAAGCTCCAACAAGATCTCTAATAAGATTTATGCGCACACAACAGATGGAGCAGGCTTTGTTGCCGATGTTATAAAAAAGAGCATCCCCATTTTTAATACTAATGTTTTAATTTTAGGAGCAGGTGGGGCAGCTCAGAGTATTATTCCAATGATCCATGAAAAAGATCCTGCCTCCATAGTCGTAGATAATCGCACTCAAGAAAAAATTCAAACCGTTTTAGATAGATACAATCTTTTAAAGTCAGTTGAGCCATCCAAAGGAGTCCAATTAACTGACCTAAAAAATTTTTCCAAGCATCGATCCCTAGCAGATAATATTAATTTAGTTATTAACACTACTTCTGCTGGTTTTGAGGGACCGTTTAGCTGGAACGAAGATATATTTACTACAAGAGATACAATTTTTTATGATTTAAGCTATAGCAAAACAGATTCCTTAACCCCTTTTTTAAAATGGGCTAGCCATTACTCTGATCAATGCCATAACGGAATCGGGATGTTAATAAATCAGGCTGCTCTATCTTTCGAGCTCTGGACTGGCATAAAGCCCAACACAGATATTTCTGAGAATGAGATTTTTAATGAGTAAAGGATTTATACGTTTTATTGCTGGAGCTGTATGCCCATCTTGCAAAGAACAAGACAAGATAGCAATTAGTCCGGATGACCAATTAATTTATTGTTTAAGTTGTGATTTTCAAGAGCATCGACCTCAACCTCCAAAGGGGAATGATGCAGAAAACAGCCACCCAAAAGTATTTAACTTAGATGATTTTAGAAACAAAAATTCCTAGAATTTACAACTGTTTAAAGCTATTATAGCCTCACAAAAAAACTACTTATTAGAATGCGATTTATATTAAATATGCTTCTAATGAACATAATTTTTAGTTATAATAAGATATATCAATTATTTATTTTAAAAGTTTCATTGAAGCCAAGGAATTCTAATGTTTAAAAAAGCTACCACAACTATTAATAAGAACTTCGCAGCATTATTTCTGGCAATCCTTTCTAGCAATTCTTTTGCTGCCTGGGACGACCTTAATATGACCGAAGGAGTAACAGCAATAAGCAAAGAGGTGTTTGGTCTTCATATGCTCATTTTCTGGATATGCGTAGTCATAGGCATTGCAGTGTTTGGCGTAATGTTTTATTCAATGTTTGCTTTTACTAAAAAGAAAAACCCTAATCCTTCTACTTTTCACGAAAATACAAAGGTAGAGCTGGCGTGGACCATAGTCCCATTTTTAATTTTAGTTTTGATGGCAGTTCCAGCATCTAATACTTTGACAAAAATTTATGATGATACTGAAGGAGATATTAATATTCAGGTTATTGGGTATCAGTGGAAATGGGAATATAGATACTTAGAAGACAACATTGGTTTTTTCTCAAATCTCACTACAGACCTAGATGAAATTTATAACAAAACACCGAAAGGTGAGCATTACCTAGAAGAGGTTGATGAAGCTGTCATCATTCCAGTTGGAAAGAAAATTCGCTTTTTGATTACTGCTAACGATGTGATCCATTCTTGGTGGATGCCTGATTTTGCAATTAAACAGGATGCTATTCCTGGCTTTATCAATACTGCTTGGACAATCGTTGATAAACCAGGAACTTATCGCGGTAAGTGCACGGAACTATGCGGAAAGAACCACGGGTTTATGCCGGTAGTTGTGAAGGTTGTCCCACAAGATGAGTACGATCTCTGGGTAGCAGGCAAAAAGGAAGAAGCGTTAAAAATGGCAGAGTTGACTGAAAAGACTTGGTCTGCCGAAGAGCTTGTTCAACGAGGAGAAGGCATTTATCAAAAAAACTGTGTGGCATGTCATCAATCTAATGGTGCTGGCATAGCAGGAATTTTCCCTGCTTTGGCAGGAAGCGACATCGTACTAAATAATAAAGCGCGCCATCTGGAAATTTTAATGGAAGGCGTACAAGGAGCTGCAATGGCCTCTTATGCTAATCAACTTTCAGAAGTCGATATGGCTGCAGTGATCACCTACACTAGAAGATCTTGGGGTAATGCAGAGAATGGAGATGGTGAAATTGTGGTTCCAACCGATATTGTTGAATATAAAAAACCTAAAGTTTAAAGAGGAATAAATATGAGCGCAGTAATAGAGTCTCACGATCATGATGATCATCATCACGGTCCAGCAGAAGGATTAACTCGTTGGTTATATACAACCAACCACAAAGATATAGGTACATTGTATCTATGGTTTAGTTTTGCAATGTTCTTAATAGGCGGAGCAATGGCTATGGTTATTAGAGCTGAATTATTTCAGCCTGGTATGCAAATTGTCGAGCCAGAATTTTACAATCAAATGCTTACACTGCATGGACTGATAATGGTTTTCGGGGCCGTAATGCCAGCTTTTGTTGGGCTAGCTAACTGGCTGATACCAATGATGGTTGGAGCTCCTGATATGGCGTTGCCGCGAATGAACAACCTAAGCTTCTGGATACTTCCAGTAGCATTTTTCATATTACTATCATCTTTGTTCATGGAGGGAGGCGCCCCTAACTTTGGGTGGACTTTTTATGCACCCCTTTCAACAACCTACGCCCCACCAAGCGTAACCTTCTTCATTTTCTCAGTTCATATTATGGGAGCCTCTTCAATCATGGGCTCGATTAATGTAATTGTGACTATTATGAATATGCGCGCTCCAGGCATGACGCTAATGAAGATGCCATTGTTTGTTTGGTCGTGGTTGATTACAGCATATCTATTAATCGCAGTTATGCCTGTTTTAGCTGGTGCAGTAACCATGATGTTGATGGACATACATTTTGGTACGAGCTTCTTTAATGCAGCAGGTGGCGGAGATCCAGTATTATTTCAACATATATTTTGGTTTTTTGGCCATCCTGAAGTTTATATTATGATTCTTCCAGCCTTTGGAATCACGTCTCACATCATAGAAACCTTTTCTAGAAAACAACTATTTGGGCATACATCTATGGTTTGGGCAATGACATCCATTGCGATCTTATCTTTTGTTGTATGGGCTCATCACATGTTTACTGTAGGTCTGCCGCTCGCAGCAGAACTATTCTTTATGTGGGCAACGATGTTGATTGCAGTCCCAACAGGTGTAAAAGTATTTAATTGGGTTACAACCATGTTTAAGGGCTCCATTACTTATGAAACACCTATGTTATTTGCTATAGCATTTGTCGTACTATTTACCATTGGTGGATTTTCAGGTTTGATGCTTGCTATTACGCCAGCTGATTTTCAATATCATGATACTTATTTTGTTGTAGCTCACTTCCATTATGTTTTGGTTCCAGGTGCTATATTCTCCATCATGGCGGCTGTATATTACTGGATTCCCAAGTGGACTGGGAACATGTATGACGAGAGACTTGGTAGGTTGCATTTTTGGCTTTCATTCATAGGTGTAAATGTTACTTTCTTTCCACAGCATTGGATTGGGCTGGCAGGAATGCCAAGAAGAGTTCCAGACTATGCACTGCAGTTTGCAGATTGGAATATGGTATCTTCAGTCGGAGCCTTCCTATTTGGTGCATCTCAAATATTATTCTTATTCATAGTCATTAAAACAGTCATGGGTGGCAAGAAAGCTACACCTGAAGTTTGGGAAGGTGCTCGAGGTCTTGAATGGACCGTTGATTCACCTGCGCCATATCACACATTCTCTACTCCTCCGAAGGTTAGCTGATGAATGAAGGGAGCAGAAAGACAATAAAGTTACTTTGTTTCTCTGTGCTGGGAATGTTTACATTCTCTTTTGCACTTGTTCCCCTATATGATGTTTTTTGTGAGATCACAGGGTTAAACGGAAAGATCGAACTCGAGGCTACCACGAACCAAAACCTAGAGACCGAAAGCGGTAGAGATGTATCAATCCAATTTGTTTCTCATAATAATGAACAAATGCCATGGATCTTTAGACCCTCAGATAGCCAAATAAAAATTCAAACTGGCGAATTTCATACTGCAACTTTTTACGTTAAAAACCCAACAAACAAAACAATGATTGCTCAAGCGATTCCCAGTGTTGCTCCGTCTAATGCTGCATCACACCTTAAGAAACTTGAGTGTTTTTGTTTTGAGCAACAGGAACTAGCTCCTGGAGAAGAAGCCCTTTTGCCGGTTAGATTAATTTTTGATGATGAATTGCCAGACTCTATTAAGAGTGTTGTACTTTCCTATACAATTTTTGACGTGACAGACTATAACGATGTAGAGATGACTCAACATCACAATGACAATGACCATCATGATGGACATGAAATGGAGCCTTCCCTATGAGTTACCAAAAATACTATGTGCCAGACCAAAGTAAATATCCAATATTTATGGCATTTGCCCTTTTCTTGCTTGTTATGGGAGCCTCAAGCACCATTAATAGTCTAGATGATCCTAATAGTAACGCGGTATATGTTCTTTACTCAGGCTTAGCAGTCTTGGCGACGACCCTATTTTTTTGGTTTAGAACTGTAACCAAGGAACATATAGCGGGTTTAGATAGCGCTCAATTACAAAAATCATTTGTATTTGGCATGGGTTGGTTCATTTTTTCTGAGGTTATGTTTTTTGGGGCTTTCTTTGGAGCTTTATTTTACGTAAGAAATTTCTCTGTTCCTTGGTTGGGTGGAGAGGGCGAAAAAGGCTTAGCAAACATGTTGTGGGAAGGTTTTGAAGCTACTTGGCCAGTTATGTCTACCCCTGATGCTGGATCAGCATTTGTCCTAGCAGATAAAAATATGAGCTGGCCTGGCTGGAATCATGCTCTTGAATGGCTGCCTATGTGGAATACTATTGTTCTTTTGAGCTCTAGCGTTACAGTACATTTTGCGCATCTGGCCCTTAAAGATGATAACAAGAAAGTATTTAATAGATGGCTGGCAGTAACGGTTACTCTTGCGCTTGTTTTTGTTGCATTGCAAATCCTCGAATACTACGAAGCATATGCACATTACGGATTAACACTAAATTCAGGGATTTACGGCTCAACATTTTTTATGCTCACAGGCTTCCATGGTTTCCATGTGATGATGGGTGGCTTTATGTTAGCAGTGATGCTTTCTAGATCTGTTTTTCACAATCATTTTGACTCCAAAAGTCACTTCGGTTTTGAAGCAGCCTCATGGTACTGGCATTTCGTTGATGTTGTCTGGGTAATGTTATTTCTATTTGTTTATATCTTGTAGCTTAGGGTCTCCAAGCCACAGAGTTACCAAGCTCGCCTGTATATAAACCATAGGCTACAAGCATCAATAGAAACGCAGCTAAACTAACCCTTACACCCAGGCTATAAACAGAACGTTTACCCTTACCCTGATCTTTAAAAAGAAAAAACAAGCTACTAGCCAAGCTTAAAAGGATTAAGATAATAACAACGGTGATGAGAGGTTTGAGCCACATAAGTAGAATTATATCACTTTTAAAATGACAAAATTTAAACTAAAAGATAGCCTCCAAGAGAATAAATTACTCACATCTTTTTCTATTTTTTTTGTATTCGTCTTTGTATTTCTAGGAATATGGCAAATAGAAAGAGCTGCAAACAAGGAAGGGCTGCTTCAAGATTTTAATTCTGAGCAAGAATCCCCTCCAACCAGACTAACCAGCCAATCTCCAAATTGGAGCCGGGTTTTTGTTGATGGCGTTTTTGATTCTTCACGACAGATTCTGATAGACAATCAAATTCATAATGGCAAAGTAGGGTATAAAATTTTTACACCCTTTAGGTTTGATGATAATAAGATAGTTCTCGTGGATAGAGGGTGGATAGGACAAGGTCAATCTCGATCAGATCTTCCTCAGCTAAATATTTTAGAAAAAAAATCTAGAATTATTGCCACTGTTACTAGTCCCGAGCAAGGAGTCTTAGCTGGAAGCGAGCTTCTCACCAACGAATGGCCTCGTGTATCTCAAACAAAGGCTGTCGAGGTAATAGCATCGGCTTTTAAAGAGCCAATCTTAGATATTGTTCTAGTATTAGATCCAGGCTCTAGTCAAATTACAGAGTTTATTCAAATTAAGCCCTTCGCCATAACACCGGTAAAACATTATGGCTATGCCATGCAATGGTTTACGATGAGCATCGTCCTTTTGGGGATGTTTTTATACGCACTAAAAAGAGAGAAATAAATGAAAAATAAATTATTCCTAGCAGCACTTTTAATTACCCCATTGGCAGTATTAATATTTTCTACCCTTTCATTTCAGTCAGGCTACTCTCCTAAATATACAAAAAATAATGGAACCTTTTTTCAAGAGTACTTTGATGTAACTGATTTAAACCTCCAAACAAGCTCGGGCAATCTTACGTTTGAAGATGGAAAATGGATTTTTGGAACTTATGGCTTAGAAGCAGAAGATTTAGAACAAGCTCTATATCTAATGAGGCAATTAAACGTTGCATTGAATCGAGATATATATCGATTAAAGCGTGTTGTATTTGCAAAACCATCTGCAAATCTTGATTCTGCATTAAAGGACTATCCTAGAAATGAGATTATTATTGACGAAAAAGAACTGTTGTATAAAAAAATAGATACTTTAGAAGGAGAAGATTTTTTTAAAGAGCAGAAAATTTTTATTATTGATTCATATGGAAGAGCAGTAATGTTTTTTCCAGTTTCTATGGACCCAAAACTAATTCTTAAAGATTTAAAGGTACTAATATGAGTATGATTCGAGGGCTTTCATTTTTTGGACTATGCATGGCTTTTGTCGTGATTGCTCTTGGAGCTTGGACACGATTAGTGGATGCAGGTCTAGGTTGTCCTGATTGGCCTGGTTGTTATGGTTTTGTTGTATTTCCTACCTCAGAAGCCGATGTTCTTCTTGCCGAGCAAAGATATCCCCAGTTTCCATATGAAATCGACAAGGCAATACCAGAAGTTGTTCATAGATATTTTGCCGCTTTTTTGGGTTTAGTCGCAATAGCACTAACCGTAACCGCGTTTAAATATAAATTACCTTCTAGAATCAAACGAATTACAGCATTTTTGCTATTTTTTATATGTTGCCAAGGTATTTTTGGGTACCTGACGGTGAGCTTAAAACTACTTCCGATTATTGTCACGGGCCACCTTTTTGGAGGCTTCACTACATTGAGCTTATTTTTTTATTTATATTTAACCTCAGCTGATTACATTAAAAGTTATCAAATTGAGCATTTAAAGCCTTTGGCTGTTTTGGCATTAGTCGCTTTAATAGTACAAATTTTTCTGGGTGTATGGACCAGTACAAATTATGCATCTTTGGCCTGTGCAGATTTTCCAACCTGTCAGGGCTCGTATCTCCCGCCGATGGATTTTGCTAATGGCTTCAATCTATTTCAAGAAGTGGGACCAAATTATCTTTA
>ENA-ORDR01000061-ORDR01000061.1-marine-metagenome-genome-assembly--contig:-NODE-61-length-57237-cov-8.619752_pt1 | contig 57237 bp, 58 predicted proteins | sample MGYA00240993_ERZ508538 | MGnify/ENA primary metagenome ERZ508538 (study PRJEB26207, sample SAMN05421999) | marine metagenome | isolation source: Monterey Bay, California, USA | place: USA:Monterey Bay... | reverse complement strand
TATGATTCTGATTGGGGAAATTATGACTTCTGGTTGGATTATGAAGATCATGATGACCATGATGGTGATGATGATCATGGAGATGATCATGGAGACGACGATCATGATGATGAACATGGAGACGATCACGATGACGACCATCACGATGAGGAGCATGTTGAGTTTGATGCAAGGACATACGACTTCTTTGACTCATTTGATAGAGATATCGACACTCAAACTGTTGATTTCAGATTGAGATCAAATTCTGCTAATGATAATAGAATAGATTATGTTATTGGATTGTATCAATCAAACTATGAAGAGAAAATTGATGGCGCAGGATATATTTTTGGAGGTTCTGCAACAGATTTAGCTTCTGGTTATGATATCACTTCAAAGTCTGTTTATGGTGAAGTAGCACTTAATTTTGATAATAATTCAACATTATCTTTTGGATTTCGATCAGAAAAAAGAGACATGTTATATGAAGATTTCAATAATAGAAGTGCAAGCTTTGAGATTGATGGAGAGTTTAATAATTCATATAAAGTTTCATATGAATTACACCCAGCAAATAATCTTCACTGGTTTACTTATTATGCAAGAGGATATCATCCTGGAGGCATAAATCAGAATCCTTATTTAGAAGGAGATGAAAAAACGTATGATCAAGAAATTTATCACGATGTTACAACTGGAGTTAGATGGTATACAGATAATATCAAATTATCAACTTCCCTGTTTTACTTGGAGCATGAAGGTCATATTTATGAAACAAGTGAGCAGCTAGATCCGATGAATCCTAATGCATTTGCCTTCTTTAAGAAAAATGCTGATTCAGGCTATGAATATGGTTCAGAAACAAATGGTGAATTTAGAATAACTGATAAATTTACTATTGGTGCTACTTTAGGATTATTGAGTTCTGAAGTGGAGCTTGGACACAGTGATGAGCATGGCGATGAACATGGAGATGACCATGATGACCACGGAGATGACCATGATGATGATCACGACGACGACCATGACGACCATGGAGATGATGATCATGATGACGACCATGGAGATGATGATCATGACGATCATGGAGACCATGACGATCACGGAGACCATGACGATCATGAAGGACATGCGCATGGTAAAAAAGCGCATTCACCAAACTGGAATTACAGTTTATCATTTAATTATGACTTCACTGTAAATAATTCCTTGATGGTTGAAATCTCAGGAAAAGATAGTTTTATCTTTGATTCTGAGCATGATGAGTTTGAGTCAGAGCCATACCACTTATTGAATGCATATTATACACATTCAATTAATCAATTTGATTTAGGATTTTACGCAAAGAATATCCTAGATGAAAGTTACGCAGATAGAGGATTTATTATGGCTTTAGAACCTCCATTTGAAGAGAAGCTATACAAGTCTTTTGGACCTCCAAGAGAAATTGGAATGTCATTAACATATAGTTTCTAACGTCTTATTTTCATAATTTAGCGGGTTATAATACCCGCTAAATTATGAGTTCTAAACAACAAAAAAGATTATTCATTATTGATGGCTATGCCACTTTATACAGAGCGCACTATGCTCTGATCAGAAATCCACTAACAAATACTGCTGGTACACCGACAAGTGCCGTCTTTGGATTTGCAAATCAAGTATTCCAGCTCATTGATGACGAAAAACCAGATTATCTTGTAGCTGCTTTCGATTCAAAAGGTAAAAACTTTAGACATGAGCTTTTCACAGATTATAAGGCTAATCGCTCTGCAATGCCTGACGAAATACAAACACAACTTCCATATTTATGGGAACTTCTTGACGCAATGAATATTCCAATATTAAGAGTTGGTGGAGTAGAAGCAGATGATATTATCGGAACTGTTGCGAAGATGTGTGATAAAGAAAATCTTCAGTGCAATATTGTAAGTGGTGACAAAGATTTTATGCAACTAATTAATGATAAAACATTCTTATATGCTCCTCAAGCAAGAAAGCGTGCAAAAGAAATTTTTGATAAGAAAAAAGTGTTAGAAAAGTGGGGAGTTGGTCCTGAGCACATCATTGATTTATTAGGTTTGATGGGAGATAGTTCAGATAATGTTCCCGGTGTTCAAGGAGTAGGTCCTAAAACTGCTCAAAAATTAATTCAAGATTTTGGATCTATTGAAAATATTTATGAAGAGATCGATAATATTAGCAATGAAAAAATGAGAGAAAAACTATTAAATAGTAAAGACAATGCTTTATTAAGTAAGCAATTAGTAACTATTCTAACAGATGTAAAAATTGATGCTACTATCAATGATTTTGAGAAGAAAGAAATGAATTCTAGTAAGCTGGAAGATATTTTTAAAGAATTAGAATTCTCAGGATTGCTCAAAAAAATTGGTTCAAATGAATCAATAAATATTGAGTCGGTAAAACGAGAAAAAAGCTATAGTAATCTTATAACTATAGATCAATTGACATCGTTTGTTAGTTCTGTAAAAGAAAACGAATGGCTATCTGTTGATCTTGAAACTACATCAATTAATCCTATGGTTGCAGAAATTGTAGGATTTAGTTTTTCTATAAAAAAGGATACAGGAGTATATGTTCCAATACGCTTCAAAGATAAGAAAGATAATTTATTTGGTGATGATGACCTTCAGATTGCTATTGATATCCTAAAGCCTATATTAGAAAATCCAAATATCCCTAAGACAGGTCAAAACATTAAATATGATGCACTAATAATGAAACGATATGGTATCAATCTAGATGGCATTGCTTTTGATACAATGATTGCAGCACATTTGATTAGCCCAAATTCTAGATCATATAAGTTAGATAATCTGTCTATCTCTCATTTAAACTATAAGATGGTACCTATAAAAGATTTAATTGGGTCAGGTAAAAATCAGATAACAATGGACCAAGTTACCTTAGAAGATATTTCCTTTTATGCTGCTGAAGACGCCGATGTCGTTATAGAATTAACTGAAATTTTTCTCAAAGAATTAAAAAATCAAAAATTATATAATTATTTCATGGCGATTGAAATTGATTTGCTACCTGTTTTAATTAATATGCAGTTTAATGGAATTTTCGTTGACAAAGACTACCTTGCAATACGTTCTGATGAAATTGGTATAAAAATTGAAGCACTTCATAATGAGATTACGAAATTAGCAGACCAAGATTTTAATGTGAATTCTTCTCAGCAACTTGCCCAGATACTCTTTGACAAATTAGAATTACCCATGATTAAAAAACGATCTACAGCAGAGGCAGTTTTATCAGAGCTTAAACATAAGCATGAGCTTCCAAAATTAGTTTTGGAGTATAGAAAGTTATTTAAATTAAAAAATACGTATCTTGATCCAATCCCCACTAACATTAATCCAATATCTAATCGAGTACACTCTTCATTTAATCAAACTATGACAGCTACTGGTAGACTTTCTTCAAGTAGTCCAAATTTTCAGAATATTCCTATAAGGACAGAAGATGGAAAAGATGTGCGGAAAGCTATTAGAGCTCAATCATCAGATTACCAAATTTTCTCTGCAGACTATTCCCAAGTTGAATTACGAGTCATGGCACATTTGAGTCAAGATGAAGCACTCATTCAGGCTTTAAACAACGGGGAAGATATTCATACATTTACAGCAAAGAATATTTTTAACATTGATAGGGATGAAGATATTTTGCCTGAGATGCGACGTACTGCCAAAATAGTAAATTTTGGAATTATGTATGGTGCAGGTCCATTTCGACTAAGTCAGGAGCTAGATGTTCCATTTGGGGAAGCTAAGAAAATAAAAGATGCTTACTTTAATAAATATAAAGGCATTGAGGATTATATTGCAAAATCTAAACTACTTATTAAATCAGAGAAGTCTGTGCAAACACTCTTAGGAAGAAAGAGAGCTGTCTGGGATTCTGATAGTCAAAATAAGATTAGAAGAGATGCTGCAGAGCGAATGGCTATCAATATGCCCATTCAAGGAACGGCAGCTGAAATGATTAAGATTGCAATGATTAAAATATATAAGGATTTGAAAGATAATAATTTAAAATCAAAATTGATTTTACAAGTTCATGATGAATTGCTTTTAGAGGTTCATAAAGATGAAGTAGATTATATATCAGAAATGGTAATAAAAAATATGAAAAAAGCAATTGAGCTAGACGTCCCAATCGAAATTGACTATGGCTTTGGTCCATCTTGGTATGAGGCGCATTAATGAATTATATTGGACCAAAAGTACATATTGATTTAACGCAACTAGTGAAAAATTATCATCTTTTGAGTAATGAAGTCGGCAATATTCCTATTATGGCTACAGTAAAAGCTAATGCTTATGGTCATGGTTCTGTCGAAGTATCGAAAGCTTTAGAAAAAGAAGGGGTTAGATACTTAGCGGTGTTTACAATTGAAGAAGGTATAGAATTAAGAGAGGCTGGAGTCAAATCAGATATTTTACTTTATTCAAAGCTAAATCCTCATGGTATAGATAGCGCTATAAAACATAAACTTACTTTAAACATCTCTTCTTTTGATGATCTAGAAATTTTAAAACAATATAATGTGCAAGAACATATACTTAAGGTGCATTTAAAGATAGATACTGGAATGACAAGATTAGGCGTAGCTCATAATCAAGCAGAAGATTTTCTTAGACAAGCACGAGATATAGATCATATAGAAATTGAGGGACTATATTCTCATTTTGCAACCGCAGATGAGGGAGATTTAACATATGCAAAATCTCAATTAGACAAGTTTAATGCAGTATTAACAATTGCAGAAGAATTAGATATTAATCCCGCATTAATTCATTGCAGTAACAGTGGAGCAATTTTAAACCTCCCAGAATCACGATTTAATCTAATACGTACAGGCATGCTACTATATGGAGGATTTCCATCAGATGAAGTACCTCAAGACCTATCTATTAAGCCAGTAATGACATTTACTGCACCCGTTGTAGAAATAAGAGATGTTAAAGCAGGAACTCATATTAGCTATGGTGGAGTATATACTACAAAAGAAAATACCAGAATTGCAGTAGTACAAGCAGGATTTGCTGATGGAGTGCCGCGCCCTTGGTATGTAGATGGATTTGTAAAATTTAAGGATGAAGATTTGAAGATTACTGGAAGGATTTGTATGGATCAGTTAATGATTGATATTGGATCAACAGATATTAAATATGGAGACGAAGTTTTAATTTTCGGTTCCAATCAACATGGGACTATTCCAGTGAATAAAATTGCTAAAGCCATTAATTCTACATCGTATGTCTTAGTAACTGCAATTGGAATTCGTCCAAAAAAAATATATATTGATATTATGTCGAATGATTTAAAAGGGCATTAAAAAAGAGCTATCAAGTGTTGTAAAGCATGAAAGAAAATAAAAAAATAAAAATTGGATGTGCCTCAGCTTTTTGGGGAGATACAAATGATGCAGCTGCACAGCTTGTGAATAGTAATGAGCTCAATTATCTAGTTTTTGATTATCTGGCCGAAGTGACAATGTCAATTTTAGCTGCCTCACAAATGAAAAACCCAGACTTAGGATATGCTACGGACTTTATTAGTCAAACTGGACCCTTATTAACCGAAATAAAAGCACAGGGAATAAAAGTTATAAGTAATGCAGGTGGAATAAATCCGATTGCCTGCAGAGAAGCTTTAATTAAAGAAGCTGATAAACAAGGACTTAACTTTAAAATTGCTATTGTTGAAGGTGATAATTTATTTCATCAAAAAGATAATTTCCTTAAAAAAAGAGTTTTAGACATAGATACAAACAGTGATATGCCAAAATCAGTTACAAGTATTAATGCATACTTAGGCGCTGAACCAATTAGGAGAGCTCTTGATGAGGGTGCAGACATCATTATTACCGGAAGATGTGTTGATAGTGCTGTGACTTTAGGTCCGTTAATGTATGAGTTTGGATGGAAATCAACAGACTATGATCTGCTCGCTGCTGGTAGTTTGGCTGGTCACATTATTGAATGTGGAGCTCAATGTAACGGAGGTAATTTTACAGATTGGCATTTAGTTAAAGATTTTGATAACATTGGATTTCCAATAATTGAAGTAGTGTCAAATGGAGATTTTACAGTTTCCAAACCTGAAAATACTGGTGGCCTTATATCATTTGGGACAGTAGCAGAACAGTTTTTATATGAAATTGGAGACCCAGGGTCATACATTTTACCTGATGTTGTTTGTGACTTCAGAGATGTAACAATTAAAGAAATTGAGAAAGATAAAGTTTTTATTAGTGGAGCTATAGGTAAACCACCAACAGAAACATATAAAGTTTCAGCAACATATCTTAATGGATATAGAACTCAAGCATCTGTTGTAATAGGTGGAATCAATGCAACTCAAAAAGCAAAAATAACCGCTGATGCAATTCTTAAGAAAGTATCAAGGATGTTAAAAGATGGCGGCATGCAAGATTTTACAGACAAAAAAGTATCAATAATTGGTACTGAAGCAATGTATGGAAATAATTCTCAAGAACTAAATACTAGAGAAGTTTTATTGAGAATAATAGCAACTCATCCACAAAAAGAGGCATTAGCCTTGCTATCTAAAGAAATTGCTCAAGGTTCAACTGGAATGACTCCAGGGTTTATAAATATGCTTGGAGGTAGACCTTCAGTATCTCCATCAATAAAATTATTTTCATTTCTTGTACCGAAGAAAGATATAAACATATCAATTGAAATTGATAATAATAATATGGAAATACTTATTGATAATAATTATGACGATCATCTTCAATTAACAAAGGAAATTGTTCATAGTTCATTAGACAATATATCACTTACAAATGAGGTGCCTTTATATAAACTCGCCTTTGCAAGAAGTGGAGACAAGGGTGATCATAGTAATATTGGAGTTATTTCAAGAAAGCCTGAATATTTTTCATTTATAAAAAATCATTTAACACGCCAGGTTGTTAAAAATTATTTTTCTCATGTTGCAAAAGGCGATGTGCATTGCTGGGAAGTTCCAGGAATCTGTGGACTTAATTTTTTATTGAAGCACTCACTGGGAGGGGGAGGTATGGCTAGCCTTAACATTGATTCACAAGGAAAGGCATATGCTCAGCAACTTCTTGATATAAAGGTTCCAGTGCCAACAGAAATACATAATGAATTATTAAATAGGGGATAGCATGTCAAAAGAATTTAAATCTAAAATTGATGTTCAATCAGAAAGTTTTTTAAAAAATCGTGCAGAGATGCTTGAAAAAATTAAAAAAATGAAAAATTTAGAAAAAAGAAGCTTCAATGCATCTGAAAGTAAAAGAAAAAAATTTGAAGATAGAAATCAACTTACTCCCAGGGAAAGATTGAATGCTCTAATTGACCCCGATTCAGAATTTATAGAGCTATATAATATGGCTGGATTTTTAGTTGAAGATAGTAATCCTGAAACCAGTATTCCAGGTGCAAGCGTAATAGGAGGAATAGGATTTATTAAGGGTGTTCGATGCATGATTATGGTTGATGACAGTGGAATCAATGCAGGTGCAGCGACTAGTACAACAGTAGATAAATGTGTCGGGTGTTTGGAAATTTCTCTTAAAAAGAAACTACCATTTGTTCACTTAGTTGAAAGTGCCGGTATTAATCTCATGAATTATAAAGTTGAAATTTGGGCAAGAGCAGGAGGAATGTTTGCAGGTTTAGCTAAGTTAAGTGCAGCTGGAGTACCTACAATTACTATTTTACATGGTCTTTCTACTGCAGGTGGAGCTTATAATGTTGGTATGAGTGACTATGTAATTGGAGTTAAGAAAAATGGAATGGCTGCTTTAGCAGGCCCAGCTTTATTAAAGGCTGCAACAAATGAAGTTGCATCTAATGAAGAGTTAGGTGGTTCTGAAATGCACGCTACAGTGTCTGGATTAGTTGAATATCTTGCAGAAGATGATTCAGATGCTATTGATATCGCGAGAAATGTTGTTAACGCCTTAGATTGGAATTCTGGGTTTTCAACAATAAAAGATAATGAGTATTTAGAACCGAAGTATGACATCAAAGAAATAGCTGGTATAGTGAATTTAGATTATAAAAAACCATATGATGCGAGAGAGATAATCTTAAGATTAGTTGACGATTCAAGCTTTATAGAATTTAAACCGAGATATGGTGTTACAACTCTTTGTTTTCAGGCGAATATAAATGGAAATTCTTGTGGAATTATTGCTAATAATGGACCTATTGATACAGATGGTGCAACTAAATCAGCGCAATTTTTTCAGTTATGCGACAAATCTGATTTACCTATAATTTTTTTGAATAATGTTACAGGTTTTATGGTAGGAAAAAAATATGAACAGGCAGGCATGATCAAACATGGTTCAAAGATGATACAAGCTGTTACAAATATTACCGTACCTAAGATATCGCTTTATATAGGTGCAAGTTTTGGTGCAGGTAATTATGGAATGTGTGGCTATGCTTACAATCCAGATTTTTTATTATCATGGCCAAATGCAGTCACGGGAGTAATGGGAGGCCAGCAGGCTGCATCTACAATGGCACAAGTTATGGTCGCAGCTGCTAAAAAGCGCGGGGATAACTTTGATCAAGAACAAATTGATCAAAAACAAAAAGATATTTCAGAGCATTTTGATAATCAATCTAGCGCATTCTACACTTCAGGGAGATTGTTAGACATGGGAATAATTGATCCAAGAGAGACCAGGAAGGTTTTAGCCTTTTTACTTCAAACTTGTAAAGAGTCAAAAGCTAGAAAATTAAAGTCTAATACTTTTGGTATTGCGAGAATGTAAAATGGAAGTAGATAAAAAATTTAATAATATCAGTATTTTTAATTTTAATGAATCTTGGGTGAATGTCGAATTTGATGATCCTTCCTCTAAAAATGCATTATCAGAAAACATGATTAATGAATTAAATAATTTTCTTGATCAAATAGAACGTAATGATAAAATAAGAGGTATATCCTTTAAAGGATCAAATGCAATGTTTTGTTCGGGAGCAAACTTGAAAGAGATTAATGAAATCTTTGAAGCAAGTGACCCTAAAGTTAAAGCCCATGACATTTCAACAAGTATTGGAAAGCTTTTAAAAAGAATTCAGTCCCTACCCCAGGTAACAATAATGATAGTTGAAGGCGCAGCTATGGCTGGTGGTTTCGGAATTATGTGTGCAGGAGATATTTCAATAGTTCATTCTAAAGCCAAATTTTCTTTAACAGAAACCATGATAGGTTTAACTCCAGCACAAATATCCCCTTATGTTATTAAAAAAGCAGGTTTTGCTAATGCAAAAAAATTAATGATAACAGCTGAAAGATTTACTGGAGTTGAGGCAAAAGAGTATAAACTTGCTGATTATTTATTTAATTCAATGGAAGAGTTAAATGAAATTGAAAAAAAATTGAAAAAACAAATTCTTCATTGTGCGCCAAGAGCAATCACCGAAACAAAAAAAATTCTTGATTTAGCATTTGAAAGGATTAATCAAGATTTTATTGATTACGCAAGTAAAAACTTTGTTGATCAGATTGTCGACGGTGAAGGAAGAGAAGGAATATTATCTTTTGTTGAAAAAAGAAAACCTAATTGGAAAAAGTAGAATTAATTAAGGAGATAAAATGAAATTTACTGATGAGCACCACGCGCTTTATAAAACTGTTAAAGAATTTGGTGAAAAAGAAATTAAACCATTCAATGAAGAATGGGAAAAAGCTGGTATTTATCCTGCTAAGGAACTTTTTAAAAAAATGGCAGATTTAAATTTACTTGGTATAACAAAAAATCCTAATTACGGTGGAATGGGATTAGATTATTCTTATTCAATAGTATTTGCTGAAGCATTAGGGCATTCATGTAATGCATCCGTTGTTATGGGTATTGGCGTTCAAACAGATATGGCCACTCCAGCAATAGATAGATATGGTTCAGATTTAATTAAAAAAGAATTTTTAGCACCATCCATTTCAGGTGATTATGTTGCATCGGTTGCTGTAAGCGAACCAAATAGCGGTTCGGATGTAGCATCAATTAAAACTTCTGCAAAAAAAGATGGAGATGACTACATAATCAATGGACAAAAGATGTGGATTACAAATTCCACACAAGCTGACTATTTTTGTACATTGGTAAATACAAGCAATGATCAACCTCATAAAAATAAATCATTAATTGTTATACCTGCTGATACTCCAGGTGTAAGTGTTGGAGAAAAAATTGATAAGATTGGAATGAGATCCTCAGATACAGCTCCTGTATACTTTGATAATGTACGGGTGCCTCAATCGTTTAGGGTTGGTGAGGAAGGATCAGGATTTACCATGCAAATGCAACAGTTTCAGGAAGAAAGATTATTTATTGCTGCTTCAACATTAATTGCAACAGAAAATTGTATTACAGATACAATTGAATACTGTAAAGAAAGAAAAGCTTTTGGTAAACCCCTTTTGGATAACCAGGTTATACACTTTAAGCTAGCGGAACATCAAACAGAGCTAGAATCTTTAAGGGCATTGGTCTACAAAGCTTGTGATAGGTTTGTAGATGGTAAAGATGTCACAATGCTTGCATCTATGGCAAAATTAAAAAGTGGGAGATTGATTAGAGAAGTTTCAGACTCCTGCCTACAATTTTGGGGTGGTATGGGATATACGATGGAAAATCCAGTATCTCAGCAATTTAGAGATGGTAGATTACATTCTATTGGGGGTGGCTCTGATGAAGTAATGTTACAAATTATTTCAAAGTACATGAACACTCTTCCTAAAAAAAGCTGAGGAGCAAACTAAAACCTAACCAAGGGTAAATGAAAGGAAATAAGAGGTAATTTTCAAATTTTAATCTGCTCCTCATTATAGTAAATGTTTTCTTTAAAAAAAGGTTCCCCCTTTTTCTTTTTTTACTTATTATACAAACATGATCGCGGGATGGAGCAGCTTGGTAGCTCGTCGGGCTCATAACCCGGAGGTCGTAGGTTCAAATCCTACTCCCGCTACTAAAAAACATAACGGCTAATACTTTTGTAAAGTATAGCCGTTTTTTTGTTGGCTAATGAAATAGCTACCTACTTTTTTGTCAAAGAGATAATTTGTACAGAGCATATTAAATCGGTAAGTTCTTTAAACAAAAGGACGTAAAGTATGAAACTATCAAAAATCATTCTTATTCTTATTTCAACATTAATCTTAACTAATTGTACTGATAACGAGGAATTATTGATGAAAAGAGCAAATGAACTAGCCCAAAAATTTATTATTACTGATGGTCATATAGATACACCATGGAGAATGCACAAAGGTGGATATGAAGATATTTCTGTAAGAACTCCAGGTGGTGACTTTGATTATGTAAGAGCAAAACAAGGTGGATTAGATGTTCCATTTATGTCAATTTATGTGCCGGCAACTTATCAGGTAACTGGTGGAGCTAAAGAGAAAGCTGAGGAGTTGATTGGTATTGTTGAAAGAATTGTATCAGATCATCCTGATAAATTTGAAATCGCTCATAATGTTGCAGATGCTGAAAGAATAGTAGGAGAAGGAAAAATAGCATTACCTATGGGAATGGAAAATGGAGCACCTCTAGAAGGGGACCTATCAAACGTTGAATATTTTCATGGCAGAGGAATAAGCTATATAACACTAACTCATTCGAAAGATAATGCTATATGTGATTCTTCCTATAATCTTGGAGAGAGAACTCATAATGGATTGAGTGCTTATGGAAGAGATGTGGTTAAAGAAATGAATCGTATTGGAATCATGGTAGATATTTCTCATGTATCTGATGACGCATTCTATCAAGTTATGGATGTTACAGAAGTTCCTGCTATAGCTTCCCACTCATCTTGCAGGCACTTTACTCCAGATTGGGAGAGAAATATGGATGATGCAATGATTAAAAGACTTGCTGAAAATGGTGGGGTAGTTCAAATTAATTTTGCATCATATTTTATTGATCAAGATTCTAAAGATACTAAAGCTCCTATTGACGCTGATGTCGCAAAGTATATTTCTGATAACAATCTTGACCCAAATGACTATGAGTCTTACGACGAATATAGAAAAGAACAATATGATAAAAGATTTTTATATGTTGGAACTGAAAGAGTTGTTGATCACATAGATCATGTAGTGAATTTAGTGGGTATTGATCATGTAGGTTTTGGTTCTGACTTTGATGGAGTCGGTTATACATTGCCAGCTGATCTTAAAGGACCTGAAGGATTTCCAATTGTTATTTATCATCTTCTAAAAAGAGGTTATTCAGATGAAGATATTGCAAAAATCTGTTATAAGAATGTTTGGAGAGTTTGGAAAGCTACAGAAGAATTTGCTAAGTTAAATTGAAACTTGTCTTAATCTTTCAAAAACGATAGCACTTACAGCAGAAGAAACATTAAGAGAGTTCATTTGATTTGACATAGGTATTGTAGCAGTAAAATCAGAATTCTTTAGTATCTGTTTACTAACACCATTGCCTTCTCCGCCAAAAATTAATATTGAACGACCTTTCAAATCTATTTTATACCAATCCTTTGCATCTATATTGTTTTCAAAACTTGTAATCCAGAAATCATCTTTTTTGAAATGTGTAATAGCTTGATTGATATTTGTTACAGAAAAAAGAGGAATTTTTGCAAAACCTCCTTGGCTTACTTGAGCTACAGCGCTAGTCATAGATACGCTATTCCTTTCAGTAATAATAACTCCGTCAATACTTCCTCCAGCACAAATACGTAATATTTGACCTAAATTATGAGGATCTTGTACTTGATCTAGAATGACATAACATGAGTTAATTTTCTCTGTTTTTGGAAGAGATGAAAAGGTAGATGCTTGCGCTTTTATTAATATTCCCTGAGATCTATTAGTATCAATTTTATCTCTAAACTTATTTCCCTCTAATATATTTACCCTATCTTGAGGCATCTTTTCACATAACTTTTTCACGTTATTATGATTATATGCAGGAGAATCCTTTTCAACGTAAACTTGTGTAACTTCAACTAGATTAGATTCCATGGCGTCGTGACAGCCATTAATGCCATATACTGAAATACGATGTTTTGTAATTTTGTCCATAAATTTTGCTTAAATTTAGGAAAAAAATTGATGATAAAAATTAAAGAATCAGAATTACGTCTTTCTTTTATAAGATCTCGAGGTCCTGGAGGTCAAAATGTAAATAAAGTTTCTACCGCCGTCCAATTAAAGTATAATATTATTAATGCTGAGATTCCTGACGGAATTAAAAAAAGATTTTGTGAACAGTACAAAAATAAAATTTCAAAAAATGGTGACATCATTATTGTTGCACAATCCTATAGAACGCAAAATAAAAATAAAATAGATGCTATCAATAGGCTAGAAAGTTTATTTTCTGATATAAAAATTCCTATAAAACGAATTCCTACGAAACCTTCTTGGAGTTCTCAAGTTAAAAGAGTGCAAAGTAAAAAGAAGAGATCAGTATTGAAGAGAAATAGAAAAAAGGTTATGCTAGATGAATAAGTATATTATTATTGTATTTATTTCATCTTTTTTAATAGCTCAAGATGAGATTGAAAAAAAAGTACTTTCTATTCCACCTTTGCTTGAAGATGAAATGACAGATCTTGAATTGATGTTAGTTGCAAATATAAATACAAATGAAATTCTAAGTGAATTTTTAAAACTAAATGTAATTGCTAACTCAATGAAGTTAAATGCACCAAAATATGATCGTTTTGCTCGCAAAAATAATATTGGAATGTTACTTCCGGTTAATACTTCATCTTCCCTTTATCTTGATGCAGGTATTGAAGGGTGGGTTGAAGCAAATAAGTACATTCAAGAAAATAATGATAGCTATTCTGTTGGATTTTTTGGAAGCGCTGGAGAAAAATTTAGTTATTATAATTCAAGAAAAGGATATGTAGATACTGATAATTATTTTAAAGATTCTTGGGATAAAAGATCTACCGATGATTATATCCGCTATATGCATATTTCGCCGTATATGCGCCATTCAGAAATAAACACTATATATGACCCAAATAGAACTCAATAAAGCCCTAGACGGGATAAGCGATTGCAGTGATTCACTATCTGGTGAGCAAGTATTGGGAGTTAGCACAAATTCTAAGGAAATTATTCCTGGCTTTATATTTGTAGCTATTAAGGGAACTAAGTTCGATGGTAATGATTTCATAGATGAAGCTTTAGATAGAGGAGCTATCTGTGTTATTAGCGACTCAAAAGATATAAAAGATACAAATCAGATAATTAAGGTCAAAAATTGTAGAAAGGTGATTGGAAAAATTTCAGCCAATTTATACGATCATCCACAAAAAAAAATTAAAATTATTGGTGTAACAGGTACTAATGGCAAAACATCAACGACACTTATATTAAAAAGTATCCTTGAGTCTTTTGGTAAAAAAGTACTTCAAGTTGGAACTCTAGGCGTTATTCCAAATATAGTAGATAAAAATTTTGGATTAACTACTCCCGATTCTAAAGATATTTTTAAAATACTTAGTGTTGCGGTCCAGCAACAATTTGAATTTGCTATATTTGAAGTTTCATCACATGCTTTATCACAAAATAGAATTGATAATCTTGAATTTGATTTTACAGGATTTACTAATCTTACCTTAGATCACCTAGATTATCATGGCAGCATTGATAGCTACTTCAATGAAAAGAAAAAGCTCTTTGGTTTGGTTAAAGATAATGGATCAAGCTTGATATTAAATGATAGTATTTATGGAAAGGCTATTTGTAGTAAATATAAAAATACTAGCACCGTATCTTTCAAAGATGTAGATGCTGATTTTCTGTGCAAACAATCTAATTTAGAGCACGACGGAACTACCGCTAGCTTTATCTTCAAAGGAAAGTCAATAAATATCTATTCAAAGCTAGTAGGACAATATAATCTTGAGAATATTATTTTAGCTGCAGCTATTGCTTTTGAGATAGGAGTTGATATGGAATCCATTAAAGAGGGTATTAGTTCATGTGAATTTATTCCTGGAAGATACGAGTTTATTGCTAATGGTGGCCCTGGGCTTATTATAAGCGATTACGGACATACCCCAGATGCCTATACCAATGTTTTAAAATCAATAAAAGATTTATATAGAAATAAAAATATTAAAGTCCTATTTGGAGCGGGTGGCAACAGAGATAAATCAAAAAGAGTAGAAATGGCAAAAGCAATAGAGCTATTTGCAGTGCAATGTTATATAGCCCCAGATAACCCTAGATTTGAAAATATAGATGATATTAATAATGATATTATAAAAGGTTTTTCAAAGCATATTTATCAAGTCTTTTCGGATAGAGAAAATGGTCTAAAAACAGCATTGACAGAATTATGTTTCGACGACATCTTAATCATTTTTGGAAAAGGAAATGAAGAGTATCAGGAAATTGATGGAAAAAAAATATATTATTCTGATAGAAAGATAATAGAGAGTTTTTATGCGAATTGACATCATTGAAACCGATCTATTTATTAGATATTTTTCCGATGCACTAAAAAAAGATAAGCTTAGCTCTGTTGATGGCATTACAACAGATAGTCGACTTGTCAAAAAAAATGATTTATTTTTGGCAATAAAGGGAGAGCATTTTGATGGAGCTGATTTCATTGATCAGGCATTTTCTAATGGTGCAAGCTATGTCATTTCTCATTCGAAACACGAAAATAAAAATGTTTTTACAGTAGACAATTTAGTAGAGTTTATTGGAAATATTTGTTCAATCTGGATGGATAATTTTGATGGTAAAACCATTGCTGTAACTGGAAGCAACGGTAAAACAACTACAAAAGATCTGATTTCACATGTTCTTGTTAAGTGCGGTAATAATATTTCTAAAACAAAAGGAAATTTCAATACTTCTATTGGAGTCCCTTTAACAATTTTTTCTTTCTCAAATGACCCTTCTCAAATATATGTTCTAGAGCTTGGAGCAAATCAAGTAGGAGATATTGATTATTTGTCATCTATTGTCAAGCCAGACATAGGGATTGTTACAAATATTTCTGATGCTCATTTAGAAGGTTTTGGTTCAATTGGCAATATACGAAAAGAGAAAAAATCAATTTTTAATCATTCTAAAAAACATTATTATGGTCAAGAAATTGATATTTCAATGAATTTATCAAATCATCCTTTTAAAAATAATAAAGTATTTTTAAAAAATGCTTCTATTGCTTACGAAGTTTGTAAAGATTTTATGAATGATAATGATAAGGAAGCTTTCTCTGAAATGATAGCAGACTTTACCTTACCAAAAGGAAGAGGACGAGTTTATAATCTATCAACTGACACTATTTTAATTGATGATACATACAATGCAAACCCTGAGTCTGTTAAAGCAGCAATTGATAATCTTGCACAATATAGCAGTAAAAGAAAAATATTTATATTTGCAGATATGAAAGAGCTTGGTAGTGAGGAGATACGATTCCATAAAGAGATTGGAGATTATTGTTCAGAAAAAATTGATATTATAATGTGTCATGGAGATTTAGCAAAAAATGTTATTAATGATAGTAACAAAATCCCAATACAACTACATTTTGATACGAAAGCAAGCTTGTCAGAACATCTTTCTAATATAATGCAGGAAAATGATGCAATTTTATTGAAAGGTTCTCGTAGCATGGAATTAGATTTACTAATAAAAGATATAATAAATTATGTTAAGTGAAATATTAGAGCCATTTAAAGAATACTTTAGTTTTTTAAATCTATTTGAGTATATCACTTTTAGAGCAGGGGCAAGTGCAATCCTTTCCCTGTTAATAAGTTTTATTTTTGGTCCAGTTATTGTTAGGAAGCTAACAGAGTTACAAATTGGAGAGTCAATTGGAGATCATGGTCCGGAGAGTCACCATAAGAAGCAAGGTACCCCCACTATGGGCGGAGTACTTATCATTCTTGCAACAATTATACCTACTTTACTTTTCGCCGATACAAGTAATTTATTTATAAGAATTATTTGTTTCTCGATGGTCTGGATGGGTTGCATTGGTTTCTATGACGACTATCTAAAGTCTGTTAAAAAGAAAAAGGGCGGACTGAAGGGAAGATATAAGTTAATTGCGCAATCATTGCTAGGTATCTTTATCTCTTTTCTTATTATTCAATCCAATGTATATGGAGAATATACTTTATCTACTTTTGTACCATTCTTAAAAAATGCATCAATTAATTTTTACTATCCTCTGATTTATGCATCTTTTGTAATTCTTGTTGTTTCAGCAACATCAAATGCAGTTAATCTTACTGATGGTCTTGACGGGCTAGCCGCAGGATTGCTAGCAATTTCTATGACTGTATTTGGAGTTATTTCGTATATATCAGGCAGAGTAGATTTCTCTGATTATTTAAACATCGCCTACATTCCACTAGCAAGTGAGCTAACTATATTTGCTGCTGCATTTTTTGGTGGATGCTTAGGATTCTTATGGTTTAATGCAAAGCCAGCATTAATTTTCATGGGAGATGTAGGATCTCTTTCTAGTGGAGCTGCTTTAGGAACTCTAGCAATTTTATTAAAAAAAGAAGTCCTCCTAATTATTGTTGGAGGAGTCTTTGTTATTGAAACATTGTCAGTGATACTACAAGTTGTCTATCACAGATGGACAAAGAAAAAATATGGCACTCCTAAAAAATTATTTCTTATGGCGCCTATACATCATCACTTTGAACTTAAAGGATGGCCTGAATCAAGAGTGGTAGTACGATTTTGGCTTATTGGGATCTTATTTGCACTTCTATCTCTTACAACGTTTAAGATAAGATAAAAATGAGAAGAAAAACTGTAAGTGTAAATGTAGGTATTGTTGATATCGGAAGTAATCATTCTATTAAAACACAATCCATGACTACAGCATCAACGCTCGATACCAACGCTAGTGTTGAAGAAGCAATTAGAATTATTGATGCAGGAGGAAAGCTCGTACGATTTACTGCTCCAAATACAAAAGAGGCTAAAAATTTAGAAAATATTAAGTCAGCTATAAGAAAAAAAGGATATGAAACCCCTTTTGTTGCTGATATACATTTTGTTCCTAAAGCTGCATTAGTTGCTGCAAAAATTGTTGAAAAAGTTCGAATCAATCCAGGAAATTACGTCGATACAAAAAGATTTAAAATTGTAGAATACGATGATGCAACTTATAATAGAGAAGTAAAAAGAATTGAAGAAAAATTTGTTCCTCTTATTGATGTTTGTAAAGAAAATAATACAGCAATGAGAATTGGTACTAATCATGGATCTCTATCTGATAGAATTATGAATCGATTTGGAGATACTCCATTAGGCATGGTAGAGTCAGCACTGGAATTCTTAAGGATTTGCGATAAGAATGGTTTTGATCAAGTGGTGCTATCAATGAAATCTAGTAATCCACTGATAATGATTCACGCATATCGATTATTAGTCCATAAAATGAAATTAGAAGATATGCATTTTCCTCTTCACCTTGGAGTGACAGAAGCGGGAGATGGTATTGATGGTAGAATTAAATCTGCATTAGGTATCGGCACATTGTTGTCTGAAGGTATAGGTGATACCATTAGAGTTTCTCTAACAGAGGATCCTGAATTTGAAATTCCTGTTGCAGACAAGATTTTAAAAAAAATTGATAGTCTAGATTCCACAAACCCAATTGATTATGATGACTCTCGTTCAGTCTCATATATCAAAAGATCTACTAACGGTTGTGTAAATATAGGAGCAAATAATGTTCCGGTAGTAATTTCAACTTCTAGTGAACCTTTCCAAGACTGTATACCAGATTATATTTTCACTGTACAGAGTTCTAATTTTGACAATAGTCAGAAATATATTACTCCTTATGATATGTGGATAAACAGAAAAAAAAAGAACCTGTTTCCCTTTTTTGAATCATTGCAGGTTTATAGAAAAGCAGATACTAAATCAGAAGAATTAAATTTTGTACAACTAGATATGAACAGGCTTACTAACACGATAGTTAGTTCAATGCCATCAAATGTTATTTTTGTATTAAATATTGAAGGATATAGTAGTTACGATATGAAGAAAAGCTTTAATTTTTTTGAAAAACATAATATTCTTAATCCAGTGATACTTAAAGGCGTATATGATTCAAAAGATTTTGAAGAAATAGTAGTCGAAAGTTCTATTGATTTTGGATCTCTATTATTGGAAGGTTATGGCAATGGTTTGTGGATAGAATCTTTAAATTATTCGGATAAAATTAATGAGCTTAGTTTTTCAATACTTCAAAATACTAGAACAAGAATTTTCAAGACGGATTATATATCATGTCCATCATGTGGAAGAACAAAATTTAATTTACAAGAAACTACGGCACTTGTTAAAAAACATACTAGTCATCTGAAAGGTCTTAAAATATCAGTTATGGGATGTATTGTGAATGGGCCAGGAGAAATGGCAGATGCAGATTATGGTTATGTAGGTTCAGGTATTGGACTAATCTCTCTTTACAAAGGCCAGAATGTAGTTAAAAAAAATATTATCAGTGAAAATGCTGTAGATGAGCTTATTGCTTTAATCAAAGACAATAATGATTGGGTTGAGCCTAAAATTTAAATTCGTGATTGCTTGACGAAGTAAAGTTTTATTAGTAATGTAGCCTGAGATACAGAAAACTATATAAAAATGGAAAATATATATAATACAACTTTAACTATGAATTTTATGCCACTAATAATTGTAGTAGTAGGAACATTCTTGGGTATTTTATTCAAAAGATACTTATTTAGTAAACTAAAGAGCTTATCGGACAGCAGTTCATGGAAAGGCGATGATGTCGTCATTAATGCCATTGATTCTGTTATTGTTTTTTGGTTTTTTCTTGGCTCTCTTTCGGTAGCTTTTAATGATATTAATTTTGGAGATCCATACAATGGATACATATCAAAAATAATACTTTCTTTTTTAGTCATGTCAATGACTGTTACTGCTTCAAGGGTATCACTAGGACTACTTGATGTATGGTCAAAAAATAATAAATCTCTTCCATCGACTGGTATTTTTAAGGGCTTAATTAATGCTACTATTTTTTCACTAGGATTTTTATTTGTTTTACAATCATTTGGAATATCTATTACTCCACTCATCACTGCTTTAGGTGTTGGTGGTTTAGCTGTTTCTCTTGCTTTGAAAGATACTCTTTCTGACTTATTTGGTGGAATTAATATTATTTTAAGTAAAACGATGAAAGAAGGAGATTATGTTGAGCTAAGTAATGGGTATCAAGGATATGTTAAAAATATTGGATGGAGATATACTACCATTCAAGAGAGAGCTAATAACGTAATATCAATTCCAAATTCTGTTCTTTCTGGTTCTGTATCAAAAAATTACACCTCAATGGATGCAGCTTTCAGAGTTCCAATTCAAATAGGCGTCTCTTATGACAGCGATTTAGATCACGTAGAAAAGGTAGCGCTGGAAGTAGCAGGAAATATTTATGATGAGCTTGACTGTGTTAGCAAGGATTATAAGCCAACAATTCGATTTAGAGAGTTTGCTGGATCAAGTATTAATTTCTTTATTTATTTTCAAGGAAAGAAATTTGGAGACCATAATGTTATTTTAAATGCGTTTATTAAGAAAATTCATAAGCGTTTCCAGCAAGAAAGTATTGAGATTCCATATCCTATTCGTACGGTAATACATAAAAATGAAGCTAAGAATTAAACCTTTTAACGATAAAGTAAAAGCTTTATATGAAAATCATTCTCATTTTCACTCTGGCGATGCTGGATTAGACTTATTCGTTGTAGATGACCAAGTTATTCCTGGTAATTCTACTCAACCTATTCACTTGCAGGTTGCCTGTGAAAACTTAGATAATAAGGCATACTACTTATTTCCTAGATCAAGTATTTCTAAAACTCCTATTCGATTAGCTAATTCTATCGGACTGATTGATGGTGGTTATAGGGGAGAATTGGTAGGAATGGTTGATAATATTTATAGTGAAGATTATCATGTGAAAAGTGGAGAAAGATACTTTCAGCTTGTAGCTGTTGATAGCTCACCAATCGAATTTGAACTGGTAGAAGAATTATCAGAATCTAGTAGAGGTGAAGGCGGCTTTGGGAGCACAGGAAAATAGTTTTTTAAAGAATATCTTCTTAAAAATAGAATTAGTTTGATATTTCTGAGTATTTATACTAAAATTCAACCGCAAAATTTTTAATAAAATAAGTTATATAATGGAGGAAAAATGGCTCTAAAAATTAAACCACTTGAAGACCGAGTTATTGTTGAAGCGATGGCGGCTGATGAAAAAACAGCTAGTGGAATTATTCTGCCTGATACTGCTCAAGAAAAACCCCAACAGGGTACTGTTCTTGTAGTAGGGCCAGGGAAAAAAGATAGTTCAATGACAGTTAAATCTGGTGATAAAGTTTTATACGGAAAATATTCAGGAACTGAAATCAATCATGAAGGGAAAGACCTTCTTATCATGAGAGAAAGTGACATATTAGCAATAATTTAAAGGAGATTATAAAATGGCTAAAGACATAGCATATGATACAGAAGCTCGCGCAGCTCTGAAAAGAGGTGTAGATAAGCTTGCAAACGCAGTAAGAGTGACACTTGGACCAAAAGGTCGAAATGTAGTAATTGAGAGAAAATTTGGATCTCCAACCGTTACAAAAGATGGAGTCTCTGTTGCAAAAGAAGTAGAACTTGAAAATCAATTAGAGAATGTTGGTGCGCAAATGGTGAAAGAAGTAGCATCAAAAACATCGGATGTAGCAGGAGATGGAACAACAACAGCTACTGTACTTGCTCAGTCAATTATTGCAGAAGGTTTAAAGAATGTTACTGCTGGAGCAAATCCTATGGAAATTAAGAAAGGAATAGATCTTGCTAAGGATAGTGTGATAGATTTTATTTCAAAACTTTCTAAGGATATTCCAGACTCTAAACAAATTGCACAAGTTGCTACAATCTCAGCAAACGATGATAAAGAAATTGGTTCAAAAATTGCTGAAGCAATGGACAAAGTTGGTAAGGATGGTGTTATTACTGTTGAAGAGTCAAAAACAGCTGAAACTTATCTTGAGTTTGTAGAAGGTATGCAGTTTGATAGAGGATATCTGTCACCATATTTTTTAACTAACTCTGATACAATGGAAGCAGAACTGGATGAACCTTTCATACTTGTTCACGATAAAAAGATTAGCAATATGAAAGATTTATTACCTTTGCTTGAAAAAGTAGTTCAAGCTGGTAGACCTATTTTAATTATTGCTGAAGATATTGAAGGTGAAGCACTTTCAACTCTTGTTGTTAATAAGCTAAGAGGTACCTTTAAGGTGCTAGCAGTAAAAGCTCCAGGATTTGGTGACAGAAGAAAGTCTATGCTTGAAGATATCGCTATTTTAACAGGTGCAACCTTGATATCAGAAGAGCAAGGATATAAGCTTGAAAATGCTACTTTAGAATATCTAGGATCTTGTAAAAAAGTTGTTAGCGATAAAGACAATACAACGCTTGTTGATGGAAGTGGTAAAAAAGATGCATTAAAAGCGAGAGTAAATGAAATCAGAGTACAAATTGAAAAAACAACTTCTGATTATGACCGTGAAAAAATGCAAGAAAGATTAGCAAAATTATCAGGAGGAGTTGCTGTATTGAATGTTGGCGCTGCTACTGAGGTAGAAATGAAAGAAAAGAAAGCTAGAGTAGACGATGCATTACATGCTACTAGAGCAGCTGTAGAAGAAGGAATTGTTCCTGGTGGTGGAGTAGCATTACTTAGAGCAAGTTTAGAGCTTAAAAATGTTAAAGCTACAGCCAGTGAGCAAGTTGGAGTAGATATTATGAAGCGTGCGTTAGAGGGCCCAATACGTCAGATTTGTTCAAATGCAGGTGTAGAGTCTTCAATTGTTGTTCAGAAAGTACTTCAAGGAAAAGATGATTTTGGATATGATGCTCGTAATGATGAGTATGTTAATATGTTCAAAGCTGGAATTATTGATCCTGCTAAAGTATCCAGAGTAGCTGTAGAAAATGCTGCATCTATATCTGGGCTATTATTAACAACAGAAGCAGCTATTACAGATCAACCTGAACCAGATGCTCCAATGCCTGGCGGTGCCCCTGATATGGGCATGGGTGGCATGGGCGGCATGGGCGGCATGATGTAATGTTGTTTATTGCAAAATAAATACATAAAAAACCCTCATCTTTGAGGGTTTTTTGTTTGTAATATTGTCTATGGAAAAAATTACAATAAAAGATATAAAACTAGTTGGTTTTCATGGCTTATATGATAATGAAAAAAGAGATGGAGTTAATCTAGGTTTTGATATAGAGCTTTTTTTTGAAAATCAAATAAATAATAGTAATGATAACATAGATAAAACTATTAACTATGTTGAAGTTATAGATATTGTAAAAAAGATTAATTCATCAGATAATTTTGATCTCCTAGAAACGCTTTGTTATAAAATTCTTAATGAAATAATGAAGCTATATAATCCTTTAAAAGCAACTGTAAAGGTAAGAAAGTTTGAGCTACCAATTGATACCCCTCTTGAATTTGTTGAAGTGGAAATGACTAAGGAAAGTGATGTCTGATACTATTTATTTATCGTTAGGTTCAAATTTAGGAGATAAGGAGTCTAATATTGCTTCATGCATTGCTATGCTTGGTTCTTATGTAGAAAATACAGAAATAAGAACTTCTTCATTTTATTTATCAGAACCTTTGTATAATATTAATCAACCTTCTTTTCTTAATATTATAGTAGAGTTAAAAACTGTATTTACACCATTCCAATTTCTTGATAAAATTCACGATATAGAAAAGATGTTAGGGCGTAAATTAGATAGAGAAAAAAACACTCCAAGAACAATCGATATAGACATAATTATATTTGGAAATGCTTTTATTGAAACTGAAAAACTTACTATTCCACATTCTCATGCTTTATTACGTAAATTTGTTCTAGTTCCATTAGCAGAGCTTATTCCTGATAGGGTTTTTCCTGGAACAAAATATAAGATGATTGATTTATTAGAAAAATGTCCTGATACTTCAACAGTAGATAAATACTTAATCGATAAGAAAGCATGAGCCAATTAGATTCATACATAGCAATTGAAGGCCCTATTGGGGTAGGAAAAACAAGTCTAGCAGAAATGATTGCTGAAAAATTGAATGCCAGAAAAGTATTTGAAGATTTTAAAGGTAATCCATTTTTAGAAGAATTTTATGAAGATCCTGATAGCAATGCTCTTCAAACTCAAGTATGGTTCTTGTTGCAAAGATATCAACAACAACAGAAAGAAATCAAACAATTAAATGCATTTCAAAAAGGGGTTATTACTGATTACATGTTCGAGAAAGATAGATTGTTTGCTGAGTTCACATTACGGTCTCAAGCTGAGTTTGAATTATATTCTAATGTTGCAGATATTTTAGAAAAAGATATTATTAAGCCAGATATGGTAGTTTATTTACAAGCAGATACATCTCGATTGATGAAAAATATCAAGCAGCGAGGACGTGATTTTGAAAAAGGCGTTACAACTGAGTACATAAATCAGGTTAACGAGAAGTATCAAGAATTTTTTGTTAATTATGATGAAAGGCCTCTCTTAGTCATCAATGCCAACAATATTGATTTTGTTAATAATCCTGATGATTTTGAGAATTTGTTAGAGGTAATTCAGGAGCCTGCAAAGGGAAGAAGATATTTTAATCCCTCATAAATTATGATGAAATGGATAATAGCAGCTGGTGTACTATTTATGGTATATAGATTTTTTAATAAACAAGAAACGATATCTACTATAAAAAAAGATACAAAAATAGATTATAAAAAAGTAAAGGATGCGGAGTTCGAAGATCATGAATAGATATATATTATCATTTTTTTTAATTAAAACTGCGGCAAAGCTACTAGTAATATTAGCAATTTCATCGTCGCTATATAGTCAAGAAAAATCCAATAATCTTAATTTTATGTTTACAAATAATGGTTATGGATTTGGATATGAATTTGAAAAATTTTCTAAGGAAAATTTATCTATCGGAGCCGATTTAAGATTTTATGATATCAGGAGTGATGAGTATCCAATTTATGATCCATTCTTCAATCAATATAAAATTATAGGAGAAAAAAATATTACCATGCTTCCTCTGTACTTTCGATTGAATTATTATCCATTTCAAGGAAAGATTGCAAATAATTTTGAGCCATACTTACTTTTTGCTATGGGTCCAATGATATCAATTGATGGGGATGAAAATATAAGAAGTTTTTCAAAAAGATGGTCTGAAGCAGATACTCAAATCAGTCCAGGAGGATCTATAGGTTTTGGAATAAACTTTAATACCAACACTTCAAATACTCTTTCATTTGGATTGGGATACGATTATTTAAAAGTAAAAGAACCTATTCATAATAAGAAAGATTATGGTGGAGCTTTTCTGTATTTAAAGTATAAGATCAATCGTGAGTAAGTTTTCTTTTGTAGATAAAAGTAATATTCAAAATAACCAATTTTTTTTGGATAAAGATGAATCTCATCATTTAATCAATGTATTAAGGTTTAATGTAGATTCTAATATATGGCTTACAGATGGCGAAGGCGGTACTTATCATTGCAGGATAGACAATTTTACAAATAAAAATATAGTAGAAGGTTCAGTGCTAGATTCTTTTATGAATCAAAATGAACTAAACTACCATATTCATCTAGGTCTCCCAATTATCAAGAATTCTAGAATGAAAATTGCAGTGGAAAAATCTGTAGAATCAGGAATTAAAGAGCTAACTCCTCTTTATTTAGATAGATCAATAAAATCAACAGTTTCAATAGAAAAAATGACTTCTGTTATGCGTTCAGGTGTTAAGCAATCTATGAGAAGTATAATTCCAAAAATAAATTCTGTTTCTAAGTTAGAACAATGGTATGATGCCGAAGCATTGAATATTGTTGCTTCAATTGGAGCTAAAGATACTCTAACCTTTTTTAAAGATGAAATTATTGGCGCAGTGAATACTAATAAAAAAATTGCTGTTCTAATAGGTCCTGAAGGTGGATTTTCTTCAAAAGAAAAAGAGTTTATTTATGACAATAAATTCCTTAAAGTTAGTGTTGCTAAGGCAGTATTAAGAACGGAGACTGCAGTAGTATCGATTTTATCGATTTTAAATGAATTAATGGTACAATATGAGTAATACAATTTTTCAAAAAATTATAAAAAGAGAGATTCCATCTACAATCCTCTATGAGGATAATGATGTAATTGCAATTGAAGATATTAATCCTGTTTCTCCAGTACATGCACTCATTATTCCTAAAAAATGTATTGAAACATTAAATGATTTAAGTGAAAAAGATGCTACTATTGTAGCAAAGATGATATTGGTAGCAAAGAATCTTGCTAAAGAATTAAAAATTGATCAATCTGGTTATCGAACAATATTTAATTGTAATGACGATGGAGGTCAAACTGTTTACCATATCCACCTTCATTTAATTGGAGGAAGAAAGTTGAATTGGCCGCCAGGATAAAATTATGCATATTTCAAAATTAGAATTATTTGGCTTTAAATCTTTTGCAAAAAAACAAACTATACTATTAAATAGTGGTGTAACTGGAATAGTTGGGCCTAATGGGTGCGGTAAAACAAATATTGTAGATGCTATTAGGTGGGTATTAGGAGAACAAAAAACATCAAGATTGAGAAGTACTAAAATGGAAGATGTCATATTTAATGGAGCTTCAAATATTAAACCTTTAGGCTTGTGCGAAGTTTATTTAACGGTACAAAATGATAAAGGCTTACTGCCAATAGAGTATGAAGAGGTGGAAATTGGTAGAAGATTATACCGTAATGGAGATAGTGAATATTTTATTAATAGAACTGCTTGTAGACTTAAAGATATCTACAATTTATTTGTAGATACAGGAATGAGCTCTGATGCTTATTCAGTTATTGAGCTAAATATGATTGAGCAAATTCTATCAGATAAAGATGATAGTAGACGTTCAATGTTTGAGGAAGCAGCTGGTGTAAATAAGTATAAATCACAAAGACGTTCTGCTTTAAGAAAATTTGAGTTAAATAGTAGAGATTTAGAGCGAATAGACGACATTATTCTGGAAATTGAGATGCAGGTTAAGAGTCTTGAGTTACAACTCAAAAGATTTAAGAGGCACGAAAAGTTAAGTTCTCAGCTGAAAGATATAGAGATTAATTTAGCATCAGCAAAAATTATTGATCTAGAAAGAGGAATTAAACCTTTAGAGTCATTGCTTAAAAAGAAAAATACTTTATTAAAAAAGAATACATCAAAGAAAGAGTCTGAAAGCGTAGAGCTTAAAGATGCCAGAAGTTTTTATTTAGCCGAAAAAGAAATCGTAGAAAAAATGAAAGTAGATGTTGACAATCTTACTGAAAATCTATTGAAGGAAGTTCAAACAAAAAATCGTGAATCCTCCAAGGGCATGGAAGTACTAGAAGATGAATTACAGAAGAAAATTAGTCAGCTCAATAAATTTGATAAAGACTATATTAAAATAGTTTCTAATAATGATGTAATAAAAAGCTTATCTAATGAGAGCAGAGAAAATTTTAAAAATAAAAACTATACTGTTATCGAAACTGATAAAAAATATGAAAATCTAAAAGCAAGTATTGAGGATTATAAAGATAAAATTCAATCATATAATAAAGAACAAGAGTTTGATTTCAATAAGATAGATGATTCTATTAAAGAGATGCAGAAAAAAATTAATTTACACAAGCTTGAACTTCGCAATAAAGAACAAGATCTTAATCAAGCATTTATGAAAATGGAATCAATTAGAATTAAAATAGATGCAGACAAGTTCAATAAAGATGATATTTTTTATGATATTAAAAGCGCAGAGATGAAAATAGCTGAGTCGAGCATTAAAATATCCCAAATAAAAGAAGTGATTAAAGAAAAGTTTGGTAATGATGTAGAGCTAAAAAAGATTAAAGATTACAGTATTTCTGAAATGACTTATAATGTAGAAAAAATAAAAAGAAGTATAGAAGCTATAGGTCCAATTAATTGGGCAGTTTCAGATGAGTATGAAGAGCAAAGTAAAAGATTGAATATATTAAAAGAGCAAAGATCTGATCTTCTTGATTCAGAAAAGAATTTAAAAGATGCGATCAAAAAAATTGATTCTGTTGCTAAGAAACAATTCTTAGATACTTTTGAGATAATAAAAAACAATTTTGAAACAATGTTTGGCGTATTCTTTTCGGGAGGTAAGGGTTCTATTAATCTTGAAGATATAGAAGATCCTTTAAATTCGGATGTAGTAATTTTTGCTCAACCACCTGGAAAGAAAAATAATTCACTTAAAATGTTATCTGCTGGTGAAAAGTCTTTAACCGCAATTGCATTACTTTTTTCTATATACCAATACAAGCCAAGCCCTTTCTGTATATTAGATGAAATTGACGCACCACTTGATGATATTAATATTAAAAAATTTACAGATGTAATATCTGAATATAGTAAGGGAACCCAATTTATAATGGTAACTCATAATAAATTAACTATGGAGTCAGCTGATTGTATATATGGAGTAACCGCAGAAAAGAAAGGTATTTCAAAGGTAATTTCAATTAATTTTGATGAAAAATAAATTATTTGTAGTATTCAATCCTTTTGTACAAATTACGCCTGTTTCAGTGATAACAAAAAAATAAAGAGAAAATAGAAAAATATGGCAACTAAAATTAGATTAAAAAGAATTGGTAGAAGAAATAGACCCTTCTACAGATTAATAATTATTGATTCAAGAAAAAGAAGAGATGGATTAGCTATTGAGCAAGTCGGTTGGTATGATCCCCTTAAAAAAGATAAAGATTCTAATTTTAGTCTAAAAGAAGATAGAATTATTGCATGGTTGCAATTGGGTGCTCAAGTTTCAGATCCAGTTAATAAATTAATGAAAAGATCTGGTTTAGCATACAGATGGCATTTAATGAGCCAAGGACTTTCTCATGAAGATATAGAAAAAGCTGTTGCAAAATGGAAAGAAGATAGACTTGAAGTTTTAAAAAACAGAAAAAAAGCAAAGCTTAAGAAGAAAGAAAAAATTAGTGCAGAAAAAGCGGCAGCTAAAGCTCCAGCAGAAGAGCCGGTAGCAGAAGAGCCGGTAGCAGAAGAAGCTCCAGCAGAAGAGCCGGTAGCAGAAGAAGCACCAGCAGAAGAGCCGGTAGCAGAAGAAGCACCAGCAGAAGAAGCACCAGCAGAAGAAGCTCCAGCAGAAGAGCCGGTAGCAGAAGAAGCTCCAGCAGAAGAGCCGGTAGCAGAAGAAGCTCCAGCAGAAGAAGCTCCAGCAGAAAAAGATTCAGATAAATAAATATTTATATTTTAAAGCTTTAGTATAGAGCATTAATGTTTATTGACTAAATTAAAGTATGAATATTTTTTTCATCACACCATTTCCAGATTCAATTAAAACTTTAGTTGACAACAATATTGCCAATCAAGGGGTTAAGAAAGATTTAATTAGTATAGACATTATTAATCCAAGAGATTTTGCTACAGATTCCTATAAAAAAATAGATGATGAGCCTTATGGCGGAGGAAGCGGAATGGTTATGATGTGTAAGCCATTTTTTGCTGCGATTGATTATTGTATATCTAAATCTGAAATTAAGCCAAAAATTATATTTCCATCTCCCAAAGGAAAAGTGTTAAATCATTCCATTTCATCTGAATTAAGTAAAGAAGAATCATTAATATTTATATGTGGTCATTATAAGGGCTTAGACCAAAGAATCATTGATAAATATGTAGATCTTGAAGTTTCTATTGGAGATTATATTATATCAAATGGAGAGTTATCCTCAATGATAGTATTTGATTCTATTGTTCGATTAATACCAGGATTGTTAAACGACTTAAATTCTGCTATGACAGATTCTTTTGTTGACGATTTACTTGATGCTCCTTATTTTACGCGGCCTAATCAAATAGATGGATTAAAAGTGCCAGATGTGCTATTATCAGGCAATCACCAGTCTATTAAAGATTGGAAGAAAAAAAAGAAAATTGAAATAACTAAAGACAGAAGACCTGATCTTTGGAGAAAGTATAAAAAATTAAATGATTAAAGATAACTTAAGAGACGATATTCCAAATTTTAAAACCGGAGACACATTATCTATCAATGTTAATGTAAGAGAAGGAAAAAAGGTTCGACAACAGCTTTTTAAGGGTACTGTTATTGCGCGTAAAGGATCTGGTATATCAGAAACTATTACCGTTAGAAAGATGTCTGATGGCATAGGAGTTGAAAGAGTATTTCCTCTACACTCACCTGTTATTGCTTCTATGAAAGTAGATAGAATAAATAAGGTTAGAAGAGCAAAACTTTATTACTTAAGAGGTCTTTCTGGTAAAGCAGCAAGATTAGCTGAAAAAAAATAAATATTGATTTATAATACCTTACTTTTTGTTCTAAGCTTATCCCACATGTCTGTTCACATTGTAATGATGTTAGTTCCAAGCATGTTTATTGAATTAGTTGAATTTTATGGCCTAACCAAGGCATCTCTTGGTTTAATTTTTAGTATTAGTAGTTTTTGTTATGGTCTTGGTTCTCTACCAATGTCACTATTATACAATAAGTATGGACCTAGAATGTTACTTGTACTTTCTCAGTTAGGAGTTTTTACTTCTGCTTTTCTAGCATCTAATTGTGAAACTGTTGAAAGTTTTGCAATTTTTAATATCTTTTTAGGTTTGTTTGCTAGTATACATCATCCTGTATCATTAACTCTTATTTCAGAAAGTTTTGATAGCAATATATCTAAAGCAAATGCATTTCATGGTATTTTTGGAAGTTTAGGTGTTTCTATAGGGCCTTTGCTTTGCTATTATGCAGTTAATAATTTTGATTGGCAGTTTTCTTTTTTTACAATTGCTATTTTTAATCTCATTATTGCACCTGTTACTTATTTTATTATTCCAAAATCTAAATCTAGAGAATCAATAAGCACTCTCGATTTTAAAAAAGGAAATCAATTAAAAATGTTAAAAATATTCTGTTTTTTATCTTTAATTGTAGGTATTGTTTTTACTGTATTTAATACGTTTATTCCGTCCGTTTTTAAAGTTGCTCTTGGAGAAAAATCTAATTTATTAGTATCTGGAATCTTAATTTTTGGTATTATTGGGCAAATCTTATCAGGATTTTTTGGAGATAAATATAATAGAATGAAGCTTTTGTCATTTGTGCTTATGATTCTATGTCCATTATTCATTGCCACATATTTTTTGAGTAATTTTTCATTAGTTGCTGTATCTGTTTTGCTAGCAATTTTTATGTACGCTATTCAACCATTAATTAATTCAATTATTAAAGATATTACTACTACAAGAATTCGACCTCTTGTCTTTGGGATGAATTTTTTTCTAATGTTTGGAGTATCTGGCCTTGTAGCTGCTGTAGGAGGTTTAATTGCAGATTTAGATAGTTTTAAGTTAATTTTCCCTATATTTTCGATATTATTTCCAGTTGGAATTTTTTTATTATATTTATTGTATAAAAACAAAGAGGTAGTAGATATATAATGTTAATAAGTATGACAGGATTTGGTGTAGGACATTACGAAGATAATAGTATAGTCGTAGATGTAGAGCTAAAGTCATTCAACTCAAGGTACTTTGAACTAAATACCAGATCTTTCGATTTATCAGGAGAATCGGAATATAAAATAAGGACCTTCTTAAAAAATAAGCTTAAAAGAGGCTCTATTAATTTGAGCGTCAAAATTGACTCAAAAGATCAATTAAGATTAAATAAACACAAATTAGAAAGTATTTTAAAATCATATGGAGTAATTGAGAAAGAATATGATTTAGATTTAAACTACAGTCATTTACTTAAAAATAATGACATGATGAGCTTAAGAACGCTACCTAAGTCAGTTGAGAGTAAGGTTTTGAAAGCCATAAAGCTTGCTACTGATCAAGTTTTAGATATGAGATCTAAAGAGGGTAAGTCTATTGAAAAAGAGTTTATGAAATATATTACCATCGCAAAAAAAGATTTAAATAAAATTGAATCTATTTATTTAAAGTTGGTTCAAAAGAAAGTGAATTCAAAAAAGACTAGCGAATCTAAAGTTGAAGAACTTGAGAAGCTTGATGTTACTGAAGAAATCGATAGAACAAATAGTCACTTTAACCAAATTATACTTTCTGTTAAATCGAAAGACCTTTCAGGTAAAAAGATAAGTTTTATTTTACAAGAAATTAACAGAGAATCGAATACGATATTATCTAAATTTTTAGATAAGAATATTGCCAAGCATGCAATAAGTTTAAAGATGCAGGCAGAAAAGCTAAGAGAGCAAGTAAGTAACATTTTATGAAAAATTTTTTTATTATATCAGGGTCCTCAGGTTCAGGAAAAACAACATTACTGGAGTTGCTTTCTCGAGATTTAAATATGGATATTTCAGTATCATGCACTACTCGCAATAAAAGAAAATACGAAATCGATGGCGTGCACTATTCTTTCATATCTGAGAAAAATTTCCAAGAGATGATTGATGAAAATAAGTTTCTTGAATATGAGAATGTTCATGGCGACCTGTATGGAACACCTCTGGATAGTTTAAAAGGTTATCTAGAAGAGAATAAGTCTTTATTTTTAGAATTGGATGTTAAGGGGGCGTTAAGCCTGAAGAAAATATATCCATCAAACACAATATCTATCTTTCTTTCTCCGCCCAATATAGATGAGCTCAGAACAAGATTGGTCAATAGATCTACAGAATCTGACCAAGAAATTGAGAAAAGATTGAGTAGATTTGAGCAAGAAGACAATTTAAAAAAAGAATTTGACTATACACTTATTAATGATAATTTCGAAACCACGTTTGAAAAGCTAAAAAAAATGATTATTTCATTTAAGGAAGAGGACTAAAAATGGCAGTTGAAGCAATTTCTTTTAAAAAACTATTGAAAAAGACAGATGATATTTATGAAGCAGTTCTTGTTTCATCTAAAAGAGCTAAGCAGATCTTACAAGATCGTGTTGTAAAGCAAATGATAGATGACAATGAAGAAATGATTGATGAGGATGGAATTTTTGCAGAGCCTGTTGTTAGAGAATATATTGATTATGATAAAGAAGAAAAGGTCACAAGCGTTGCTCTTGATGAATTCCTAGATGGAAAAGTTGACTGGAAAAAGTCAGACGATTCAATTGACAAATAATTTAAGTGTAAAAAAACAATACCTTTCGCAAAATAAAGATTTATTTGGCGAAGAAATCTTTCTTGAATTACCCCAGAAATCTTCACAATCAAAAACCGTAATAATTGATGATACATGGTACCACGTACTTCAAGATGAGTTCAAAAAAGATTATTGGCACTCTTTAACCGAAACCGTACGCAAACTTTACAAAACAAAGACCGTATATCCTGAACCAAACAATATGTTTAATGCTTTTGATTCTACTCCTTTTGATAGAGTTAAAGTAGTTATTATAGGTCAAGATCCATACCATGGTTATGGACAAGCTCATGGTTTATCTTTTAGTGTGAAAGAAAGCATTAAAATACCCCCTAGCTTAAGAAACATTTATAAAGAATTACATTCAGATTTAGATTTACCTATACCGAAGACTGGAAACTTACAATCTTGGGCTGACCAGGGAGTCTTGATGTTAAATACAGTTTTAACGGTAGAGGCTAATAATGCTAATTCACATAAAGATTTAGGATGGGAGATATTTACAAAAGCAGCTATTGAAGCTATATCAAGAGAATTAAGAAATGTAGTATTTATATTATGGGGCAAACAAGCACAATCTCTTTGTTCTATTTTAGATGATAAAAAACATCATATCCTCTCATCAGCACATCCTTCTCCACTATCAGCTCACAATGGCTTCTTTGGATGTAAGCATTTTTCAAAGTCAAATGACTATCTAATTAAGCAAGGTAAAGGTCCTATTGATTGGAGTATTTGATTAGTTTTTTTGTAAATAGGCAATCAAAAAAATAGGTATTATATAAAGGATTAACTTGTCACATGTCTAAAAGATTGCTAATCTATTAAAGAAGTAAATTAATTATGTTGAAAGTATGTGGATAAACACAAACTTTAAGAATAATGGCAGACAATAAAAATAAAGATATAAACTTACAGCCACAGGCTTTAGAAGCTGAAGAAGCTGTACTCGGCTCTATGATGATTGATGAAGATGCTACTAATAGAGCAATATCTCTTCTAGGAACTAGTCATTATTTTTATAAAGATTCTCATAAGAAAATTTTTGACGCAATGCTTTCTTTGTCTTCAAAGAATAGTCCAATTGACACAGTCTCTGTTTCAGATGAATTAAAAAAAGCTAAAGCGTTAAAGTCTGTAGGAGGTCTCTATTATTTAACAGGATTAGTTGACAAAGTCCCTACTTCTGCAAATGTTGAAGTATATGCTTCAATTGTCAAAGAAAAAGGAATACTACGTGATTTGATTTCTACTTCACATGAAATTTCTAAGAAAGCATTTGACGAAGGAGATGCTGTTGGATCTATTCTTGATGAGGCTGAACAGTCTATATTCAATCTTACAGAACAAAAAGATACTAAAATTTATTCACACATTGAGCCAATTTTAGCTGATACTGTTAAAAGATTAGAAGGTATAGCGGCTAATCCAGGTGGTGTAATTGGAGTTCCATCAGGAATTATTGATTTAGACAAAGTAACTTCTGGATTTCAAAAAAGTGATTTAATTATTATTGCAGGTAGACCTGCAATGGGTAAAACGGCTTTAGCTTTATCTATAGCTAGAAATGCCGCGTTAGAAAATAACTCACCTGTAGCTATTTTTAGTCTTGAGATGTCAAGTGATCAATTAGGCACCAGACTTCTTTCTTCTGAAGCTAAAATAGATCAATCAGAGGCAAGAAGTGGGCGATTAGCTACTTCAAAATGGAAGAATATTAATATTGCTTCTGGAAAGCTAGCACAGGCCCCTCTTTATATTGATGATACTCCAGCTTTATCAATTTTAGATTTAAGATCTAGAGCAAGAAGGTTGAAAAGAGAAAGAAATATTGAATTAATTGTTGTTGATTATCTTCAATTGATGCAAGGACCTAAAACTGAAAATAGACAATATGAAATTTCATCTATTACCCAATCTTTAAAGGCGCTTGCTAAAGAATTAGATATTCCTATTATTGCACTCTCTCAGCTTTCAAGAGCGGTAGAATCAAGAACAGACAAAAGACCTCAATTATCTGATCTTAGAGAAAGTGGTGCGATTGAGCAAGATGCAGATGTTGTAATTTTCCTTTATCGTCCTTATGTATATAACGAGAAAGACGAAGAAAAAGGGTTGGCATTTTTAATTGTAGCAAAACAACGAAATGGTCCTACCAAGACAGTAAGAGCTACTTTTGTAGACGCATATACAAGGTTTGAAAATTACTCTGATTTTTTTGAATCTAATGATATGAGTCAATAATGAAGTCTATCAAATATGACAGCTCTCATCAACAGCTGATAGAGGAAAAAGGTAAAAATCTTTTATCAAGAATCTCATCAGAAGATAATAAAGCTGTAATACAAACTGCTTTAGATTACTCTGTTAGAATGCATGAAGGTCAAAAAAGAAAATCAGGTCTTCCGTACGTAAGTCACTGCATAGATGTTGCTAATATTCTGTTAGATTGGAATATGGACTATACAACTATTATAAGCGCTTTATTGCATGACGTTGTTGAAGATACAGATGTTTCATTAGAAGATATTGATAAAGAATTTGGTAGTGACGTAGCTTTCCTTGTAGATGGAGTTACTAAAATTGATCATATAGCATTCAGATCTCAAGAACATAAACAGGCTGAAAATTTTACCAAACTATTTCTTTCTCTAGCTAAAGACCTAAGAGTTATTATTATAAAGTTTGCAGATCGTTTAAACAATATGGAAACTATTGAGTATTTATCTTCAAAAAAGCGAAAAGAAATTGCATCTGAAACAAAAGAGATTTTTGTTCCATTAGCTCATAGGCTAGGTATGGCAAATCTTAAATGGAAATTTGATGATTTAGCTTTAAAATGTTTAGACTTAAGATCTTATAATAGTATTAAGAAAAAAATTGAAGGTTCATCGAAATCTAATAAAAAGATTTTAGATTCCACTATTGCTCCTGTTAAAAAAGAGTTAGACTCATACAAAATACACTCCGAAATTTCTGGTAGATATAAATCAATATCTTCAATTAATAGAAAAATTCAGTTAAGAGGTAAAAAATTTGATGAGATATATGATTTGTATGCTATTCGAATCGTTGTAGATAAGATAGAAGAATGTTATTTGGCTTTAGGGGTTATACATAGCATATATCCTCCAGTGCAAGATCGATTCAAAGATTTTATTGCTACACCTAAAACAAATGGTTATCAATCTATACACACTACGGTGATGACAAAAGATAACAGGTTGACAGAAGTACAAATTAGGACAAAGGAAATGGATTATACTGCGGAAGTGGGAGTAGCTGCTCACTGGTTGTATAAAGGAAGTTCTGAAATGGATAGCTTTGATGAGCAAGTACCTTGGCTCAGGGATTTATTAGCTATGATGAGCAGTGACAACAGTGATCCAGAAGAGCTTATTGAACTTCTAAAAATTGATATGTTTGAAGATGAAATTTTTATTTTTACACCAAAAGGAGACTTAATCAAGCTTCCAGTCGATTCAACACCACTAGATTTTGCTTTTGCAATACATAGTGAACTAGGCTTCTCATGTGTTAGAGCTAAGGTTAATAAAAAGTTAGTTCCTTTGAGCTATAAACTTAATAATGGAGATATAGTTGAAATGGAAACAAGTAAAAGTCAAAAACCAAATAGTGGTTGGCTAAATTTTGTGAAAACTTCAAAAGCATCTCATGCAATCGGAAAATACTTAAGAAAGATTGAAGTAGAAGAAAGTATAAAGATAGGTAGTCAGTTACTTGAAAAAGGATTACGAAAATTAAAAATATATGATAGGATTGATGAAATTAAAAAAGGGTATGAAGATCTCGGATATAAAAATTTTAATGAACTATTATCAGATTTAGGTAGAGGCGGATCAACTATAAAAGATTTAGTAACAAAAATTTTTCCAGATGTTAAAACAGCGCCAGATAAAATTTCACATGATAAAGAGTTTATAGATTCGGCAAGATCTGATTTTGAAGGGATTAACCTTGATGGTGTAAAGAATTTGGTTGTTGATTATGGAAGATGTTGTAATCCAATTCCTGGAGATAATGTTATAGGTTATATTTCGAGAGGAAGAGGTCTTATTGTTCATAGACTTTCTTGTTCAAATCTTTCTTCATTATCAGAGTCAAATGATAGAATCGTATCTGTAAATTGGGATACTAAAAAGAATATTTCTTTCAAGGCAAAAATACATATTAGCTGTATTGATTCTGCCGGAGTTCTAAATGAAATTGCTGATATAATTTCAAAAAATAAGGTAAATATAGTAGATGTTAAAACAGACGTTACGGAGGGAGGCTTAGCAAATATTTGGATTATTTGTAAAATTGGAGATTTATCTCAATTAAAAATGATTATGAAAGCTATTCTTAAACTCAAAAAGGTTGATTCTGTTGAAAGAGTGCATTCTTAAAGTATGAATAGAATTATTGGAATTGACTTTGGCTTATCAAAAGTGGGTATAGCAATATCAGATCCATCTGGAATAATTTCTATGCCCTTAGAAACAATTCGCTATAAAAATCAAAAAGAGTTAGTAGAAGTTCTAAAAAAAATTGCATTAGAAAAAAATGTTAAAACACTAGTTATTGGTTATCCGTTGAATATGAATTATAAAGAAAATAATATGACTGAAATTATTGATAAATTCAAAATTGTAATGGAGAACAATGGTTTTGAGATACACTTGGAAGACGAAAGGTTATCCAGTCAATATGCTAAGAAGATTATGATACAACAAGATATTAAAACTGGTAAAAATAAAGAAATGGTTGACGTGTTATCTGCTTCTATTATTCTTCAGACTTATCTTGATAGAAAAAAATAATGAAAATAAATAAATTAATTCTCCCATTAATGTCGGGTTTATTACTAGGCCTTTCATATCCACCATTTAGTCTTGGATTTCTTGCTTGGATTGCTTTTATACCTCTACTACACTGTATATCAAAAGAAGAAAGAATTGGCCAAAAAGCCTTATTTGGATTCGTAGCGTGCTTTACTAGTAATTTGATCATTCTAAATTGGATGGGATTAAACTCTGGCACCTCACCAACGGTTGCAATTATATCTTATTTAGCACTATCCTTATATTTAACCATTTTTTGGATGGCATTTATTATTTCTACGCATTTTATTCCAAAGAAAATAGAATTACTCTTAACACCTTTATCTTGGATATTTTTTGTTGAATTTTTAAGAAATATTGGACCTTTAGCAGGTCCATGGATGAATTTATCATTAACTCAATCAGAGTATATAAGGATTATTCAACTAGCGAGTATAGAAGTACATGCAATTTCATTTATGGTTATATTTTTTAATCTTATTCTTTATAGATTTTTTATAGAACGAAATACAGTTTTTTTAAAATACTTTGTCTTAATATTGTGCTCAATTTTATTTTTTGGAAACTATCATGTAAATAGCCAAAATAATAGATCTATAGAAAAATCAGTAAATGTATCAATAGGTCAACCTTCAATTTTTCCAGATGAAAAATGGAATCCAAATCTAAGATTGAGAAATCTTGCAGTGATGGATTCTTTATTAGTAAAGTCTTTGGAAGATAATGCAGATATCATCATATGGCCAGAAGTAGCAGTTACATCATTTTTAGCAAATAACCCGTACGATAGAGTTAGATATCAGGATAAGTTATCGGGAACATATCTTATTACTGGTATACCAGAAAGAAAAAATATTGACGGAATAAATCAAAACTTTAATAGCTCTATTATTTTAAAGCCAGATGGATCATTTGATACATATCAAAAAATATTTTTAGTCCCATTTGCTGAATATGTTCCTTTTTTCAGAAATTGGATTACTAAAATGAATCAGTTCGACGATATAGGCAGTTTTTATCCAGGCTCTGAATATAAAACTTTCAATATAGATGACTTTAAAGCCTCGATACTAATTTGTTATGATTCTAGCAGTCCTCAGATTGTAGAAAAGATGGTTGATAATGGGGCGGAAATAATCTTTATTATTACTAATGATTCGTACGTGGGTCAATTTATGCCTTATCAACATTTTCAATTAGCAAGATTGAGAGCAGTTGAGCAGCGAGTTCCTATAATTCAGAGTGCCAATACAGGTATTTCAGGAATAATTTTACCATCGGGAAAGATTATTTATCGATCAAAATTAAATGAAAGAATTGTATTTACAATGGAAGTTCCTCTATATGAATAGATATAAGATTATAATACAATATGATGGATCCAGTTTCTCAGGATTTCAATCACAAGAAAATTTGAATACCATTCAAGATAAAATTGAATATTCTTTGTCTTTTTTAAATCAAAATAATCTTATTAGAATTGTAGGCGCAAGCAGAACAGATGCAGGAGTCCATGCTTTAGGCCAGGTAGCTCACTTTAATTTTGATACAGAACTGTCACTAGATGCTATTAAAAGAGCTTTAAATGCAAGGTTGCCTCTTCAGATTCGAATAATAGATATCAAAGCAGTTAATACTGAATTTCATTCACGATTTGATGCAATTAAGAAACAGTACTTGTATCAATGTTCTTTAACAGAAAATCCATTGCTTAGTAAGGATCATTTTGCATTGAAGCAATTTAATTTTGAGAGATTAAAAGATATAGAGCACGAATTAGTAGGAAGGCATAATTTCTTATCTTTTTCTAAGTTTGATATAGAAAAAAAGAATACAATTTGTGAAATATTCAAATCAAAATGGACATTGGAAGATGATAAATTATTTTATATTATTGAAGGTGACAGATTTTTGCATCATATGGTGCGATATTTAGTAGGAACAATGATAGGTTATATGGAGAAAAAGATAAGCACACAAGAATTTTTGTCTTTATTGGCAAACCCAAGAAAAGATGCAAAATTACTAAAAGCTCCTGCGAATGGATTAATATTAAATAAAATTTTTTATGAAAAATAAGATAGCAATTATACTATTATGCCTTATCATTGGATGCAACCAGTCTCAAGATAAAAATTTTACTGTTTCTGAATCCAAAACTACAGCTATTACAGCAGCGATTAAGAGCGCTAGTCCTGGAGTAGTAAGTATATATAGAAATCAAGAAATTACTCAAATAAATCGTTGGACAGGCCGACTTAAACCTATTAAGCCAATACAATCATCTGGTTCTGGTTTTATCATAAGTAAAGATGGATATATTTTAACAAATGCTCATAATATAGTTACGGAAATCTCCAATCCCTCTTTGTCCACAACGAATATTAAAATTGATGTAGCTTTACCTGGAGGTGATCATTATGTAGCCTCAATAGTTGGGGTTGATAGTAGGTCAGATGTAGCTCTGTTGAAGATTGAAGGAGAAGATTTCTATCATTGTGAGCTTGGTGATTCAGATGAAGCCATTGTCGGAGAATGGGTCGTAGCATTAGGAAATCCAAAAAGTTTATTTGCTGCGGCAAATTATCAACCAATAGCTTCTGCAGGTATTATAAGTGCCATTAATGCAGATTTTGGAATTGATGCGAATACTAAAAGATTAATGAATAATATGATTCAAACTGATGCCTCCTTAAATCCTGGAAACAGTGGGGGGCCTTTAGTAGACACTAACGGTAAAGTATTAGCAATTAATACGTTTGTGAGAAATGACTCAGAAAATCTTGGATTTGCAATTCCAATCAATTATGCAAAAAAAATCGCAGAAGAATTGAAATTAAAAGGATTTATTGATAGAAGATTTTCTTTTGGCATTAATGCAACAACATATCGATATGGAGATAATGGTGAGATAGGATTATATATCAATTCTGTTGATTATGATAATTCTGGAGATAATAAAGCACTGTACAAAGGAGATATTATTATTGGAATTGAAGGATATCAAATTCAAAGCTATGATCAGCTTAAGCTGGTTTTGGCAAATAATGATGCAAGACCAGGTGATATGATTAAGTTAAGAATTCAAAGAGAAAATGAAATAAAAGTAGTTAACTTAGTGCTAGGTAAATCATGAGCAATAGAAGTATTAGTTTAATAGGAGTGGGAATATTGGCTGGAGCAATGATTGGAACTGCTTTAGGTCAATTTTTGGGATATATATTACCCGAGGAAAGTACAGTTAAGCAATTTTTCCTTACAACATTTGATTTTTCTTTTGGTTCAATTGATAGTGGATTTTTAGTAGATTTAGGTGTTATTGCAATTGATTTTGGTTTCATTTTAAGATTTAATGTTTGTAGTGTTATTGGTTTTGCGATTGCATATTATTTATTAAGATATTTTAGATAAAAAAAGAGGTTTTGATATGTTTAATTTAGGTACAGGTGAATTAGTAATAATTTTTCTTATTCTTTTACTCCTTTTTGGCGGTAAGAGACTTCCTGGTTTAGCGAGGGGATTTGCTAAATCATTAAGAGAATTTCGTGGTGCATTGGATGACACCAAAGATGAATTAAGAAAATCTGAAAAATCCGAAGAATAAAGTTAGATGTCCCCATCTAATGCTTTAAAACAAAAACTTGTTTCTCAGCAAGAAAAAATTGCTAATAGCAAAACAAATGCTATTATTAGAACAAGGTTCGATAAAGTTTCCTCAAAAATAACTAATAATAGTAATGTCTTATCAGGGAAGACCATATTAGTAAAAGATAATATCGCTATAAAGGGAGAGCCTCTAACATGTGCATCTAATCTTTTACAATCTTACAAATCTCCATATAGTGCTACTGTAATAGATCGCTTAGAATCTAATGGAGCTCTAATAACAGGACAAACAAATATGGATGAATTTGCTATGGGTTCATCATCAGAATATTCAATTTATGGTTCTGTTAAGAATCCTTATGATTTGAAAAAAGTTGCAGGAGGATCTAGCGGTGGATCTGCAGCAGCTGTGGCAGAAGATTTGTGTGATATTGCATTAGGCTCAGATACAGGTGGTTCTATAAGGCAGCCAGCTTCGTTTTGTGGTATATATGGCCTTAAACCTACATATGGTAGAATTTCTAGATATGGTTTAGTAGCTCATGCATCGTCATTTGATACAATAGGAATATTATCTAAACAACTTAAAAATATAACATCAGCATTCAGTGTAATGTCTGGAAAAGATCCTAAAGATGCAACATCATCCATGGAAACAGTTCTCTCATTAGAGAAGTATAACAAAGAGGTACTTCCTAAACGAGTAGGAATTTTAAGTGATCATCTTCTATCTGAAATAGATAGCGAAATTATAGATAGATATCACGTAGTTCTAGACTTCTTGACAAGGAATAGGGTGAAATTAGTTGAGATTGACTTACCATACTTTGACTACTGTGTTGCTACTTATTATGTTTTAACTATGGCAGAAGCTTCTTCAAATTTATCTCGTTTTGATGGAGTTAGATATGGAAAAAGAGCAACCTCTAAAGATTTGAATGAATTGTATATTGAATCTAGATCTCGAGGTTTTTCTGATGAAGTAAAGCGAAGAATTATGACAGGTACATATGTATTATCATCCGGATATTATGATGCATATTATTCAAAAGCATTGAAAGTCAGAAGACTAATAAAAGATGAGTATAATAAGCTCTTTTCTAAGGTAGATTGTTTATTTATACCCACTACTTCTTCAACAGCGTTTCCATTAAAAAATAATTTAGACAACCCTATTAAAATGTATCTTGCTGATATATTCACTGTTCCATTCAACTTGATAGGCTCTCCTTCACTAAATATTCCAGCGGGAATGTTAAAAAATAAATTACCTATAGGATTCCAAATTGCAGGTAATTCATTTAAAGAGGAAACTTTATTCAATTTTGCGCATTCATTGAATAAGGAAGAATTATTTAAATAGGTAATAAATGGAATTTCTACATCCAAATTTTTTATACTTAATTGTCATATTGATATCTCTATCAATATTCAAAAGATTTTATTCATCTAATAAAGCTATATCTTTTCAGGTTTCAAATACAAAACACCTAAAATCTTTTTTTGGGAGATCGGGTATTTTTAAAATTAGATTGTTCAAATTCTTATTTATATCCGCTTTAGTATGTTTGATAGTTGCTATAGCCAGACCTAGAATATCCACCAATGATAAGAACGTAACAATTGAAGTTGTTGATATTATGTTAGTATTAGATACTAGTAGTAGTATGCTTGCAGAAGATTTTAAACCTAATCGTCTTGAAGCCGTTAAACAAGCAGCTAAAGATTTTATCGATAACAGGAAAGGTGATCGAGTTGGTCTTTTAGTCTTTGGAAAAGAAACATTTATTCAATGCCCTCTGACCGTTGACTACGGTGTTTTAAATAATCTTTTAAGCGAAGTAACAGTAGTAGAGCCAAAGTATGATGGAACAGCAATAGGCATAGCTATTGCTAATGCTGTAAATAGGTTGAGAGTAAATGATTCAAAAAGCAAAGTGATTATTCTCTTATCTGATGGAAGCAATAATGCTGGAGCTATCGATCCAATAGCGGCTGCAAAAATAGCAAAAGAGTATAATATTAGAATTTATACAATAGGAGCTGGAACTAGACAAGCAGTAACGCAAATTCCTGGTGGAAGGTACATTAGAAATGAAATTGATGAAGAATCACTTAAAGGCATAGCTTTAGAAACGGGTGGAAAATACTTTAGAGCTATAGATAAGAAAAGTTTAGCGGGTATCTATTCTGAAATTAATGAGCTAGAAAAATCTGAAGTCATCATAAGCTATTATTCAGAATTCAAAGAGGTTTATTTATGGTTTTTATATACTGGATTCATTCTACTATTATCAAGTGAGTTATTTAGAGTTATTTATTTTAGAAGGATTGTATGACATTTGAAAATCTAAATCTAGCATTTATCTCTTTATTGATTACACTTTCAATTTTATTTTTTGCATATTATAGAGGTAGATATAATAAAGTTTTTAGTTCAAATAGCTTTAATCCAAAGTTTAGAGAAAATTTATTTTCTAGAGGAAATTTACAGAGTATGAGAATAAAGACCTTATTACGATATTTTTCTTTATTTATTATTGTTTTCTCAATTGCAGGATTAAAAACTGGAACTACGGTTAAACCCGTTGAGAGAAAGGGAGTAGATATTATTTTCGCTATTGATGTATCTACCAGTATGAATGCTCAGGACATAAAACCTTCGAGAATTGATAGAGTAAAGTTTGAGATTAGCAAAATTATTGATAATCTAAAGGGCGATAGGTTAGGTATTGTAGTTTTTTCAGGATCAAATTTTTTATATCTACCACTAACCATGGACTATGATGCAGCAAAATTATTCGTCAAAAGCATAGACACTGAAATGATTTCTTCAAAAGGAACTGCTATTGGTCAGGCGATAGAAACGTCTATTGTTGCATTTGATAGCGAAAGTCCACAGCAAAAAATGATATTTCTTTTTTCAGATGGAGAAGACCATAGTTCGAACTCATTAAATGCGGTTAGCTCAGCTTTATCTGATGATATCACTATACACGTAGTTGGGATAGGTAGTATAAAAGGCTCTTTAATTCCTGATGGAAAAAAAGAAGGAGTATTTTTAAGAGATGAATCTGGAGATCTTATTATGAGCAAATTAAATGATATGTTTTTAGGCGAACTATCACAGCTCGGAAAAGGTAGTTTTTTTAGAATTGCTAATAGTGAACCAATAAGTAAGGAGATAAATGAAGTAATAAGTGAAGGAGAAGCTTCTTTAATAAGTTCTTATGAGTTCGCAGAATATGACCATAAATATCAGTACCCTTTATTTTTTGCTATACTTTTCTTATTTACAGCATATATTTTACCTTCAGGAAGAAGAAGAAAATGAAAAGATTATTTATAAGTATTATTTCACTATCAATCTTGTCATCACAGGACATGGGATATAAAATGTATGAAAATGGAGATATCAAATCTGCTTTAGATTATTATAAACAGCTTAGCAAGATTGAAGATGAAAATATATCACAAGAAGAGCTTCTCTACAATATAGGAACTATCTATTCAAAGATGGACAGTACAAGCAAAGCAAGTTCTATATTTGAAAAAGCTTATGAAGATTCATCTGGATACTCTTCAGATTTAAGTTATAACTATGGAAATACGCTCTATAGGTCACAGCAGCTTGAAAAAAGTTTAAAAGCTTTTAGAGGGGCATTACTTAGTAATCCTGACGATTTAGATGCGCGAAAAAATTATGAATTTGTAAAAAGTGAGATTAAAAAAAATAAAAGTATGCAAAAAAAGAAGGATGAAAGTAAAAAATCAGAAGAAGAAGAAAATGATGAAAATAAAGAGAAAGAAAAAGATAGAGAAAAAAAAGATGATAGCCAAAATGATGAATCCAGTAATCAACAAGATAAAAACGATTCAAAAAATAATGATGATGGTCCAACTGATAATCAAAATTCAAAATCCCCAGATCAGCAAAATGAACAAAATCGTGAGATTCAATCAAGGCAAACTGCTGAAAATATACTTAATGCAATAAAAGAGAATGAAAAAGTGAATAAAAAAAGAAAACAAACTAACTATAGTAATGAATCTGGAAAAGATTGGTGACAAGATATTTACTATTCATAACAATTTTTATTTCCTCTTTAATTTCTCAAAATATTGAGACGTTTGTAGTAAGTAAAAATATTGATATAGATCAATCATTTAATTTTACAATTAAAATCAAAGATATTGACATAGATCCTGAAGTAGATATTTCTCCAATGCTTGATAATTTTTCAGTCATTATGGGACCTAACATGGGAAGTGAATATAAATTTATTAACGGAAAAAAGAGTATATCAAGATCTATCTCTTGGACAATCATAGCTAAAAAGCCAGGACAAATAAAGATTCCAAGACTTGAGGTAGTATTGGATGGGAAGCAATATTTAACTGAAGAGCTAACAATGAATGTTTCAAAAAAAGAAACAGATACAATTGCTACTGATATGTTTTTAAAAATAGAAGTTAGTGATAGTGATGTTAAAATTGGTGAGCAGGTTATAGTAACATATACTTTTTTTACAAGAATTGCATCGAAAGTATTGTCAACAGAATTTCCTAAGTATAAAGACTTCTGGGTTGAAAAATTATTTGATCCAGCTGGAAAACAAATTAAACCAGAGGCATGGAATGATATAGAGATTAATGGTTATAAGTATAAATCTATTAAGATTTATGAAGTCGCACTATTTCCATTATCTGAAGGAAAGTTTGATTTGAATTCTATGATTATGAAAATCGAAACTAAAGAGAAAGATCCTGGAATAAGAAGATTGTTTTGGGAGGATCCTTTCTTTGATACATTTTCTCAACGAACTAAAGCGAGAATTCTAGTTTCGGAACAAAAAACAATTAATGTGTCAAAGCTTATTAACAAACCTAAGGACTTTACTGGCGCTGTAGGTAGTTTTGATATAATGTCGTCAGTTTCTTCTGATATTGTTGAAAATGGCACTCCAATGACATTTTATTTAAAACTAATAGGAGAAGGCAATTTAAGTAATATTGGTAGGCCTATTATAAGCTTTCCAGATGACTTTGATATATTTGATGGAGAAATATTAATTGAAAGAAATATAACTGATTCTGTATCAGGGGCGATTACTTGGGAGTATAATTTAATACCCAGGAAAGAAGGAAATTATATAATCAGCGCAATTTCTGTTCCATTCTTTGATACTGAAAAAGAAAGCTGGAATCTTGCAAAATCAAATCCAATTAAATTAAATATTACTAAAAGTGCTTACATAGAAAGTAATTCTAAAGATAGTCAAGTAATTGATAGTAAAGATATTCGATATATTAAACTATCTGATACTATATGGAAAACTGAGAATTCAAGCAACATTTACAATATTTCATTCTTTATAATCCTAACATCTATATTTATTTTTCTAGCACCATTGTTTATAAAGCCATTGAATAATTTTATAGAAGATCAATCTATGGTACTAAAAAACAAATCAGCTCTATCAAATGCACTTAAGTTACTAAAGTCTTCAGATAGCTTATATGTTGATTGTCCAAAGGCAATAAGATTTTATTGCAAAGACAAGCGTTTAATCGATTCTATAAACTTCGACTCTCTTTCTTTAATAGGAAAAATTAAAGGAAAAATTAAATCAAAAGATCTTGTTATTGTAGAAAGTATCTTGAATGAATGCAGTCAATACAATTATGCAGATATATCCACAAAAGACAGTATGAAAATTCAACAAAAAACAATAAAAATACTCAATAAAATTGATAGCTATGTTTAAGATTCTTAATATACTTTTATTAACGACCGGAATGGCTTTTTCACAGAGCTCAGATTTACTATTTAACGATGGAAATGAGTACTACAATAATAATCAATTTAATGATGCGATTAAAGCCTATGAAAGTATTCTTAATAAAGGATTTTATAGTGCAGACCTGTACTATAATCTAGGAAATGCTTACTATAGGTTAGATGACTTTGCAAATGCAAGATGGTCATATGAGATGGGAATTATAAAAGATCCTAGAAATAAAGATATTTTTCACAATCTTGTCTTAACAAAGCAAAAAATACCAAACACCTTAGAGATTCCAGATTCACAAATTTTAAATATGATTAACAATTTCTTAGCAAGCTTTACATATGGAGATTTTATTTTTTTTAGCTCATTAATGCTTTTATTTTACTCTATATCATTAACCTTATATAGAATCACCTTGTCCACTTATTCAGTAGGTTTGTATTATTGTTTTATGTTTCTGTTTTTTTTAGGTACATCATGTTCGGTAATTAAATTCTTATGGGAAGAAAATAATATTTTTGGAATTATTCTCAATGATGAAACTCAGCTCTATTCGGCGCCGTTTTTAAATGATGATATTAAAATTTCTTTATTTTTTTCAGGTAATAAAGTAAAAATAGAGCAAACAACTGATAAATGGCTAGAAATATCTTCTATGGATGGAAGAAAAGGTTGGATAAGACTCGAAGATATAAGAACTTTAGAGTAATATGAGACTATTAACTATTTTACTTATCACTAGCTCTGTTTATGCGCAAAGTGATTTTATTCTACCTAGTGACTTTGTTGATAATCCACCTAATCTACCTAATGTTGTTTTGCCTTCTTTTGATGACAGTAGCGATTCTGAGGTATCTATTGATACTAATCTTATTAATTCAGTTAAAGGCTATAGAATACAAGTCGCCATATCTCAAGATGAAAAAGATTTAATAGATATCAAAGAAAAGCTTGAAGTCGTCATAAAAGAAAAAATATATATCAAGTTTGAATTGCCAAACTATAAACTCAGAGTTGGTAACTTTGATAGTAGAAAAAAGGCAGAAGCTTATCGAAATAAAGTAATTCAACTTGGATACAGATCTGCATGGGTCGTTCCAACTTTAATTGAATTGGATTATTAATGTCCGGTCATAGTAAATGGTCAACAATCAAGAGAAAAAAAGGAGCACTTGATCAAAAAAGAGGAAAGCTTTTTTCTTCTATTGGTAGAGAAATAACTATTTCTGCAAAACTTTTTGGAGGAGATTTAGATTCAAATGCTAGGTTGCGCCAAGCTGTAAAAAAGGCAAAATCTATAAATATGCCAAATGCGAATATTGATAAAGCTATTAAAAAGGGAACAGGAAGTCTTGATAATGTCATTTACGAAGAAGCTTCTTACGAGGGATATGGTCCAAATGGCATAGCTGTATTTATTGAAACTATTACCGACAATAAAAATAGAACTGTAGGAGAAATAAGGCATGTTCTTTCAAAAGCTGGTGGATCGCTTGGACAGTCAGGTAGTGTTTCATGGAATTTTGACAGAATGGGTATTATTCTTGTTGAAGAATCTTCAATAGAAGAAGATAGGATATTTAGCATATCTATTGAGAATGATGCAAAAGATTTTAAGCTTGAAGATGGATATTATAAGTTATTTTTTGATCACAATGTGCTTTACCAAAAAATTGAACTCATTGAAAAGATTTCAGTAGAAGTTGATTCATCATTTATTGCATTTGTACCAAAGGATTTTATTAAAGTTTCTTCGTCAGATGGAGAAAGAGTTGAAAAACTAATTGATATGCTAGAAGAATTAGAGGATGTACAAAATGTTTATTCAAACTATGAAATTGAGCAATCATCATGATAGTATTAGGATTTGATCCTGGACTAACTAATACAGGATATGCAGTATTAAAGAAAGAATTAAATCAGATTTCTTTAATTGAATCAGGTTTAGTCAAACCTAAAAAAGGTAAATCGCTTTCCGCTAGATTATTTACCATTTTTTCAGAAACAAGTAAGTTAATTGAAATTTTTAGTCCTAATTTGATAGTTGTTGAAAACGTTTTTTATGGCAAAAATGTGCAATCTGCTATAAAATTAGGACAAGCAAAAGCATCAATAATGCTATCAGCAGAAAAATACAACATTGACATGGTTGATTACTCTCCTAGAGAAGTTAAGCAGTCTATCGTTGGAAATGGATCTGCCTCAAAAGAGCAAGTTGCTTTTATGGTAAAAAAGATTTTTAAACTAAAAGACGAAGCTTTAAAAAGCACAGATGTTTCAGATGCTATTGCAGTGGCTTGGTGTGGAGCGAATAGGAAGTTAAAATGATTGATTCAATTACAGGTATTATTCAAAGAAAAGAACCTACCAACCTTTTTATTGATATGAATGGAATGGTTTTTAATATATCTATCTGTTTAAAAGATTATGAAGAGCTTCCAGACTTAAATCAAGAAATTACAATCTTAACTTATTTAAATGTGAGAGAAGATTTAATGGAATTATATGGATTCTTAGAATACGAAAGAAGGCGTTTATTTACTCAGTTAATAGGTGTATCAGGTATAGGGCCTAGAACAGCTATCAATTTGCTTTCAAATATTTCAGTTGCAAATTTTAAAGAAAATATTATTGCTGAAGATGTAAAATCGTTGAGTTTAATTCCAGGTATTGGACCTAAAACTGCAAAAAGAATTATTCTTGACATAAGAGAGAAAGTAACTAAAGATAGAGCAACCACAGAAGGATTAGATACTTCAAATATTAATTTTACATATGATGATATTTATACAGCGCTCTCTTCTTTAGGCTATAGAAAAAATCAAATTGATAAAGCAATCAAACAGCTAACCAAAGAAAATAGCTTTGAGGGTAATATTGAACATGTAATTAAAAGAATATTAAATATTATAAGATGAGCGATTCCTTAAAAACAACACTATATAATTATCACGATAAACTAGGAGCAAAGTTGGTTCCTTTTGCAGGATTTTTGATGCCACTACAATATACCGGAATAATAGATGAGCATAAGCATGTAAGATCTAAGGTTGGATTATTTGATGTCAGTCACATGGGAGAATTTATTGTAAGTGGTCAAAATGCTAAAAAGTTTTTGCAACATGTAACTATTAATGACATTGAGGCTTTAAAGCCTGGAAAGGCCCAGTATAGCGCATTTTGCAATGAAAGTGGTGGAATACTTGATGATTTGTTGATATACGACCTATCGGATCACTACATGTTAGTTGTTAATGCATCAAATATTGAAAAAAACTTTAATTGGCTTGATAAGAGACTTTTAGATAATGTAGTATTAAAGGACGTATCAAATGAGATGGGTCTCTTGGCATTACAAGGTCCAATGGCAAGAGATGTACTTAAAGATTTTTTCCCTCATATTGAGTCTTTAAAATATTATGAAACTTTAATGCCAGATTCTGATGGAACTATTGTTGCTCGAACAGGATATTCAGGAGAATTAGGTTTTGAAATATATATTTCAAATGATAAAATTATCGATCTATGGAATAAATTATTAAGTTCATCTGACTTCATTAGGCCGGTCGGTTTAGGTTGTAGAGATTCTCTTAGGCTAGAAATGGGATACTGTTTATACGGCCATGAGCTAGATGAATCAATAAATCCTCTTGAGGCAGGATTATCTTGGATCACAAAATTAGATACGGGCTTTATTGGGTCTGAATCTCTATCAAATTTAAAAAAAGAAAAAACATTACTACCTCTAGTTTTGAAAGATAGGGCGATTCCTAGAGCTGACTATAAAATATTTGATGATAATAATAAAGAAATTGGATTTATCACGAGCGGTGCAATGTCTCCAAGCTTGGGTTATGGTATAGCTCTAGCATATGTGGACTTGCCTTATGCAAAAGATCTAAATTCTTTTAATGTGAAAATTCGTAATAATACTTTTACTATGGATAAGGCGAAGCTTCCGTTCTACAAAGATGGAACATATTTAAAATAATGGATAAAAAAAGAATACAAATTATAGGGTGGTTATTGGGTTTTTGCTCTCTTTTGATTTTAGGATCAATGATTGGCTATGATCCATCGGAAGAGCCTTCACTAGTTTCAAGCTCTATTAATAATCCTTTTAATATAGTAGGAGTTTATATCGGTTATTACTTCGTTAAACTAGGTTTTGGATATGCTGCTTATATAATACCGCTTATTGGACTAACTACATCTTTCTATTTGATTTCTAATTTTAGCTTTTTGATTTCAAGGTTAATTAGTTACCAATTTGCACTTCTCTTTCATTCTTCTATTACCCTAGGCTTAGTCCAGAACTATAACTCATTTCCTTCTCAAATTAGTTATGAATATTCAGGTTTATTGGGTGGTTTAGCACTCAGTTTATCTCACGATTGGATTGGATTAATTGGCACTACGAGTTTGATAGGTGTATTATGGATTTTACTCTTTGTTGGTTTTTTTAATTTAGATCTTTATAAAATATTTCAACTTACTGTATCTTTTATTCAAACTAAAATTTCCTCATTAAGCAAAATTAATTTTCAAGCTTATTTTAAAAATGAAGACAAGCATTTGGAAAAAGAAGTTAAGAAGATTATTGATGATAAATCTTTTTTGGAAGAGGTGATTAAAGAAGAAGAAAAAGATAGTATTGCGATCAATAAATCAAAAGAAATAATTGAAGAAGAAGTATTAGTTGATAAAGAAATTCATACTCCTGAAAGTAATATAGAAGCTGAATCTGAGCTATCTATTGAAAAAGGGGTCATTGAAAAAGAAGTAGATATTGATGAAAAAAGATCGAGTTCTATTATTAAAAAAGATTGGAAGTTTCCATCTACTGATTTATTAGAATTCATATCAGACGATTCGGAAGAATTGAGTACTGACTACTTAAAAGATAGAGCAGAGTTTCTTCGTAACTCTATATCAACATTTGGCGTTCAAGGCCAAACTGGGTCAATTAAAACTGGTCCAATTATTACATTATTTGAGATTGAGCCAGCAGAAGGAGTAAGAGTAAATAAATTTGTTCAACTTTCAGATGATATTGCAAGAGTTATGGAGGCAGATAGAGTAAGAGTTCTAGCACCTATACCTGGAACATCCCTTGTTGGTGTTGAAATTCCGAATGATAACCCTCAGACTATTTATTTAAAATCAGTGATTAATTCTGAAAAATATTTGAAATCTAAAGCAAAACTAAAACTAGCTATTGGGAAAGGTATACTTGGAGATATTGCTATACTTGATTTAGTAGAAATGCCCCATCTTTTAATTGCTGGAACAACAGGTTCTGGAAAGTCTGTATCATTAAATACTATTATTGTTAGTCTTTTATACCAACTAAAACCAGATGAAGTCAAATTTGTTATTATTGATCCCAAGAAAGTAGAGATGTCTTTATATAAAGGTCTTGAAGACCATTACTTACTAAAATTTGATGGAATAGATGAATCAATTATCACTAAAAAGGATAATGCGATCCTAGCATTAAGATCACTAGAAAAAGAAATGGATGCTAGATACGACTTACTTGCTGAGGCGGGAAAAAGAAATATTTCTGAGTATAACGGCATGATGAAAAAATCTAAAAAAGATTTAATGCCATACATTGTATTGATGGTTGATGAATTAGCCGATTTAATGATGTACAGTCCGAGAGATGTTGAAGCACCTATAGCTAGGTTAGCTCAATTAGCGAGAGCTGTTGGTATTCATTTAGTTATTGCAACCCAAAGACCTTCTGTTGATGTAATTACTGGGGTTATTAAGGCAAACTTTCCTGCTAGAATAGCATTCCAAGTTGCTACAAAGATTGACTCTCGAACAATTCTAGATGTTAACGGAGCTGATAAATTAATTGGAAAAGGAGACATGTTATATGTTAAGCCAGGCTCGTCATCTCCCGTTAGAATGCATGGGGCTTTTGTTACATTGAAAGAAATTGAAGATTTAGTAGAGTATATATCAAAGCAACCAAAACCAAATGAGGTTATACTTGAAACTGTGAGAGATAATACCAGTACTTTAGGTGGAAATGAAAATGGAATTGAGGATGAGCTGCTTGAGCAGGCAATTGAGATTGTAGTTATGAGTAAGCAAGGATCTATTTCACTTTTACAAAGAAGATTATCTGTAGGATATTCTAGAGCTGCTAGACTTATAGATGAGATGGAAAGGTTAAAAATTGTAGGATCTTTTACTGGTAGTAAAGCACGTGAAGTTCTTGTTGATGAATCTTATCTAGAGACAATCAAAGATGATCAAGCTGTATAGTTTAATTTTATTATTTAGCATATCATTTACGCAGAATTTAATTGAAGATGATATCACCTCTTTCATTGAAAGTCTTGATAATAAAACTTTGAGATTGACTATCCAAAAAGATAATATTGATAGCGATGCAACTCTATCAATATTAAATGAAAAAATCTACTTTGATACATTAAGTGAGGATGGAACAATTGCTATCATAGATAGTGTAAGTATCACAACATATGACTTTAATGACGAAATAATGATTATGGAAACAGTTGATAATACTTTTCTAGATATTTTTAATAGAAATAATTTATCAAAATATAGTGTAGTGAAAAAAAATATAGAATATAGGATAGGTATTGTTGACTATAAATTTAAATCACTTCTCACATCCATTGAATTTGATATGAGTTCAAAAGAAATTATATCAATTAAGGTACAAGATAATGATATGACTTTATTTAAAGCTCGCATAGATAGTATTTCAACATTTTATTCATATATTGACGGAATAAACTTTGATTCTTGGAAGGTGTTAGATTGGAGAGAAAATGAGTAAACAATTTGATGCAATATTTTTAGATAGAGATGGAACAATCAGTCACGATCCTTACGGTTATATTAATAGTCTCTCTGATTATCATTTCTTTGATTATGCATTTGAAGCATTAGAAATATTTAGCAAATACACTGACAAGTTTATAATTGTAACTAATCAATCAGGCTTAGCTTCAGGTAAAATTGATATTAAAAATTTAGAAAAAATAAATAGCTTTATTTACAAAGAATTTGAAAAGAGAGATCTACCTTTAAAAAAGATATATTTCTCTGAGAATTACGATGAAGGTTATGATTCTATGAGAAAACCAGGCATAGGAATGTTTGTAAAAGCAAAAGAAGATTTTAATATTAATCTATCGAAAAGTTTAATGATTGGAGATTCTATTGTAGATATGCAAGTCGGAGATAGGCTTGATATGAAAACAATATTTTTATTGACCGGAATGGGAAAAGACTATCTTGATGAAGTAAAATCAACATGTCAAGCTGATCTAATATCTAATAATCTATTAGAGGCAGCAAAGGAACTATTATCAATATAGGTATTATTTATGGGGGAGATTCTTCCGAAGCTGAAGTATCTATAAATTCTGGTAAAGCAATTATTAATGCTTGTAAAAAACTCGAACATAAAATTTCCGAATTTCATTTATCGACAAATAATATTGATAGTATTCTTGATGATCTCGCGAAAGTAGATTTTGTATTTTTAGCATTGCATGGAGTTTTTGGAGAAGATGGTTCAATACAATCCATTTTAGATAAAAATAATATTATATATAATGGCTCTATGTCAAATTCTTCTAAAAATTGTTTTGACAAAAGTTTTACAAAAAAAACTGCTAAGGATAGTAATATCTTAACTCCGGATTTTACTATTGTTAGTAAGAAAAATTTTAATAACTATAATTATAATTTTAGAAAATCAGTTATTAAGCCAAACAAGCAGGGTAGTTCGGTTGGTTTTTCAATTATAGATGATAAAAATAAAATTTCACATGCATTAGATTTTGCTCTTGAACACGATACTCATGCAATAATAGAGGAGTATATTGAAGGGCGTGAAATTACAGTTTCAATTCTAGAAAATGATGCACTTCCTATAATAGAAATTAAACCCAATCATGGTATATATGACTATAAGGCAAAATATACTAAAGGAGCGTCTAATTATATATGTCCTGCAGATATATCTGAATCAAAGTCAGATGAGATTAAGGATATTGCTTTAAAAACACATAAGCTTTTAAATTGCAAAGTATATTCAAGAGTAGATTTTAGATTAGATAAAAACAACGAATGCTGGTTACTGGAAATAAATACTTTACCAGGAATGACAGAAACGAGCTTGTTTCCAATGGCAGCAAAAGCAATAGGATTATCTTTTGAAGATTTAATTGATAAAATTATTAAATTGTCGCTAGAAAAATGAAATTACAATTTTATAATTCAGTTACTTCCAAAAAAGAAGAGTTCAAACCTCTATCAGATAAAGAAGTTTTAGTATACGGTTGCGGTCCAACAGTATATAATTCTCCTCATATAGGAAATTTCAGAACATTTGTATTCTATGATTTACTTAATAGGGTACTTTTGCTGAATGGATATGTTGTCAAAAATGTGATTAATATTACCGATATAGACGATAAAATTATTGATAGGGTAAACAATGAAGGTGTTGGATTTAAAGAACTCACACAAAAATATGAACGTATATTCTTAGATCAGTCAAATACTATTAATATTTTGCCATCGACTTTTAATCCTAGAGCTTCCGAGCATATATCGGAGATGATTGATTTTATTAAGGCACTTATGGCTAAAGGTGTTGCCTACAATATAGATGGAAATATTTTCTTCGATACAAAAGAGTATAGTAAATACGGAAAGTTTGTAAGTATTGATGATGATAATTTATCTAGAGAAGACAATGAGCTTGGTAAAAAACATCCTAATGATTTTGCACTATGGAAAGCATGGAAAGATTCAGATGGAAAAATTACATGGGAATCAGATTGGGGTAATGGGAGACCGGCATGGCACACTGAGTGTGCTGTTTTAGGAACACAATTATTAGGTGATTCAATTGATATTCATTGCGGTGGAATAGATTTAAAATTTCCTCATCATGAAAATGAATCTGCACAAGTAGAAGCATTGCTAGGAAATAAGTTTGCAAACTATTGGCTTCACTCGGAACATTTAATTTTTGATAGTGAGAAAATGAGTAAATCTTTAGGGAATACATTGAGTATTTCTGATTTGCTTACAAAACATAGTCCTGAAACGTTAAGATTATTTTTGCTTTCATCGCATTATAGATCAAAAGTATCATTTTCAGAAAAAAAATTAGATGATTCGTCAAAAATGATAGATAAAATTAATAGGTTTGTAAATAATGTTGATTCAGATACAATTGACATCAGTGGTATAGATTATAGTAGATTTCACTTAGATTTTATAGATGCATTAAATGACGATTTAAATACTCCAGAAGCTCTTGGTATATTTTTTGACTTTATTAATACAATAAATAAAAATATCAACAATGAATCAATGACAGATGATTTAAGGATTCAATCAAAAATATTTATCAATTTATTTAACTCAATTTTTAGCATTATTAATACATCTTATTCAGATAAGTCGTTTGTTCCTGAAGATATTCAAAATCTAGCTTCTTTAAGAGAAGAAATGAGAAGTAAATTTGAATGGAATGAAGCAGACAAATTAAGACAAAAGATTGAAAATCTTGGCTGGTTAATTGAGGATACAAAAGATGGTCAGAAACTCATTCAAAAGAAATAATTTGTTTTCCTCCTAATTCTTCTTATATTTCGTGGCTTTTACCTACGCGTGCGTGT
>ENA-ORDR01000058-ORDR01000058.1-marine-metagenome-genome-assembly--contig:-NODE-58-length-58748-cov-10.633396_pt1 | contig 58748 bp, 56 predicted proteins | sample MGYA00240993_ERZ508538 | MGnify/ENA primary metagenome ERZ508538 (study PRJEB26207, sample SAMN05421999) | marine metagenome | isolation source: Monterey Bay, California, USA | place: USA:Monterey Bay... | reverse complement strand
TTTAATTGCTGAAAAAGAAAATGAAGATAGAGAGGCTTGGTTAGCGTAATGGCGATTGAGCAAGTGAACCACGTAGCTTTAACACTCGAAGAGCAACTTCCAATTTGGTTAATTGTCATACCTTTTGTAGCAGCTCCATTGATCTTACTTTTTGGTAATAAAGGTTTAGCATGGGTGTTTTCGTTTTTGGCTACTGCTTTTAGCTTGGCAATATCTGTTATTTTAGTTCTTACTCTAAAAGATGGTGGTGTAATATCCTATCATATAGGCGGTTGGGCTCCACCCATTGGTATTGAGTACAGAATTGATGCGACTAATGCCTTAATTTTAATGTTAATCTCTTTGATAGCTACAGTCGCATTGCTTTATGCGTATAGATCTGTAATGAGTGAGATTAATCCAAAACATCATACATTATTTTATGCTAGTTATATGCTATGTTTTACTGGACTAATGGGAATTGTCATTACTGGTGACGCATTCAATATATTTGTCTTCTTAGAAATTTCTTCACTCGCGACATACATATTGGTAGCCATGGGAGCTTATAAAGATAAGCGAGCGTTAACTGCTGCTTATGATTATCTAATACTTGGAACAATTGGAGCGACATTTTTTGTAATAGGTATTGGATTTTTGTACATGGCAACTGGCACATTAAATCTAGTTGATCTGGCTGACAGAATTTCTGATCAAGGTCTTAATCGAACGATCCGTGCTGGATTTGGCTTTATTGTTATTGGTCTTGGGTTGAAAATCGCAATTATGCCTTTGCATCTTTGGTTACCTAGAGCTTACACGTTTGCGCCTTCAGTAGTTACAGTCTTCTTGTCAGCGACTGCAACCAAAGCATCAATTTATGTTCTTTTGCGATTTCTATTTTCTATTTATCATCCAACTTTTGCATTTGGTGAAAATATTATTCTTATTATTTTCATGCCTCTAGCCATCGCATCAATGTTCTTGGCAAGTATCGTTGCAATTTTTCAAACTAATCTAAAGCGAATGCTCGCATATTCATCTATTGGCCAAATTGGATATCTTTTGTTGGGTGCGTCTTTAATGAACCAATTAGGATTAACTGCTACTTTGGTTCATATGTTTAATCATGGAATAACCAAGGCCTTATTATTTATGGGTGCGGGTGTCTTTGCACTAAAAGTTGGAAAAGTATCCTATGAAAATATTGCTGGCCTGGGTAAAATTATGCCCTTTACAGCTGCTGCAGTCGTTATTGGTTGTCTAAGTTTAATAGGAATTCCGGGGACGGCTGGATTTATATCAAAATGGATTTTGGTTCAGGGTGCGCTTGCAAATGGCTGGTGGCATATCGCTTTACTAATTGTTTTATCATCATTGTTATCAGTAATATATGTATGGAGATTAATTGAGATAATTTATGTTGTTCCAACAAAAAAAGTGGGAACAATTACTGAGGCTCCCATTTTTATGCTTGCACCGATGTGGATTCTTGCATTTGCCTGTTTATTTTTTGGTGTATTCACAGATTTTATTTTAGATCCGGCTCAAACAGCTGCTCAAAATTTGCTGAGTTTGCCAATTAGTGGCATTGAAAATACTTTGGGAGATGGGTCGTGACCGGGGTATCCATGACGATAATACTTTCGATTTTGATGCCCTTGTTGGGAATCTTTGGGAATATTTTTCTACGACAGCATAAAAATCTTAGAGATACTTTTACATTTTTAGTTTCTGTTTTGACATTTAGTAGTGTCTTTCTGGTTTTTTTGCTTACGGGTGGTGTTCAGCAAGAAGAGCTATCTATTTTAACGGTACTACCTAACTTAGATATAGCATTTAAAGTAGAGCCAATTGGGTTGTTATTTGCTTTGGTTGCTTCTGGTCTTTGGATGCTTACTCATCTTTATGGCGTTGGGTATATGCGTGGGACGAATGAAGATAGACAATCTCAATTTTTTGCTTTCTTTTGTGTTGCTATATTTGCAGTGATGGGAATTTGCTTCGCTGCAAATATGTTTACCTTATTCATTTTTTATGAAATCTTAACCCTGTCGACTTACCCGCTAGTGGCACATAAAGGCGATACAAAATCGGTTTCTGGAGCAAGAGTATATCTAGGTATGCTTCTAGGCACCTCAATCGTATTTTTGCTGACTGCTTTAATCTGGACTTATGTATTGGTAGGACACTTAGATTTTATGCCAGGGGGCATTCTTAACGGAAAAATTGAATACGGATTATTACCCCTATTACTTGGTTTATATGCTTTTGGAATTGGTAAGGCTGCTTTAATGCCATTACATCGATGGCTGCCCGCCGCAATGGTGGCTCCAACTCCAGTTTCAGCCTTGTTGCATGCTGTAGCAGTTGTAAAAGCTGGTGTTTTTACAATATTGAAAGTTGGAGTTTATATTTTTGGTTTAGATTTTCTTGCAGCGTCCGGCGCATCACAATGGTTAATTTGGTTAGCTGCAATCTCTATTATTCTGGCCTCAATATTTGCTTTGATGCAGGATAATCTTAAAAAGAGATTAGCTTACTCTACAGTATCTCAGTTGAGCTACATTACCTTAGCAATGGCGCTGGCGACTCCTATGGCAGCTGTGGGAGGTGGAATGCATATTGCCATGCATGCATTTGGCAAAATAGCCTTATTTATGTGTGCTGGAGCGATATATGTAGCAACTAAGAAAACTGAAATTAGTGATATGAGTGGTTTGGGTAAAAGTATGCCAATTACCTTTACTATTTTTGCTATAGCATCATTTTCAATAATTGGCCTGCCTCCGTTTGGAGGTTCGTGGTCAAAATTTTTGTTATTTGTTGGCGCTATTGAAGCTGAGTATTTTGTAATAATAGTGGTCTTGATGATTTCGTCATTATTAAACGTAGCGTACCTTCTTCCTATTGTGGCGCGTGGTTTTTTTATAAATTCAGCTGATGATAAAAAAGAAAATTCGATCAAGGAAGCGCCGCTGCTTTGTTGGGTGCCTGCAGCAATTGCTGCGGTGGCATGTATTTTACTCTTCTTTTATGCCGGATTGTTACGGGACTTCTTATTACCAATAGTGGATAGTTCATTATGATGGAAAATAAAAAAGATGATAAGCTTAAAAAATTGCCTAGATTAGGTATGTGGCTTTCTTGGGTGGATAAGCCTAGATCTTCCAACAAAATTTTTATTAGTCTTATTTTAATCTGTTTTGTTTTATTTTGTTTTGATTTGATTTACCCAAAACACGGTTATGTCGAAATTGAAAACATCAGAGGGTTTTATAGTTTGTATGGCTTCATAATGTTTGCAGGTTTGATATTTTTGGCAACTTTATTAAGAGTGTTAATTAAGCGTAAAGCAAATTTTTATTCACCTAAAGATATCAATTCAGAAAAATATCCTGAAGAAGGTTTAGATCCGGTGAACCATAATGATTGAGTTTATCCCTACATCGTTTATTTTCTTTTTAATGGCTGGAGTACTAGCTCTCTTTCCTCATGGACTTATGAGAGGTGTATTATTATTGATAACGCCTTTACTGGCAGTTTTTCACATTTGGTATATTGGCTTTGGTAATTTCTGGCCATATGAGTTTTTTGGTTTTGACTTGGAACTTATGCGGGTGGATCGTTTATCCAGAATTTTCGTATTGGTTTTTTGTCTAGCTAGCTTTCTAGGTAATCTGTTTGCTTGGCATGTGAGAGATACAATTCAACAAGTTGCAGCACTATTATACGCTGGCTCTGCCATTGGAGCAGCTCTATCTGGGGATATGATAAGTTTATTTTTTTATTGGGAAGCAACTGCTTTAACTTCTGTTTTTCTTATTTGGGCTCGAGGAACGGAAGGTGCTTATCACACAGGATTGCGGTATCTTATAGTGCAGATAGGGTCCGGAGTGATCTTAATCGCTGGTGTTTGTCTGTTTTATCAAGAAACAGGTGAGGTTTCCTTTAATAAAATGACCTTGGAAAGTCTAGGAACTTGGCTAATATTTATTAGTTTTGGTATCAAATGCGCGTTTCCTCTTATGCATAATTGGCTACAAGATAGCTATCCAGCGGCAACCGTAACTGGAGCGGTTATATTATCTGCATTCACAACAAAGATGGCAATTTATGCCTTAGCACGCGGTTTTGCTGGTACAGAGATACTCATTTACATAGGAACTATTATGACATTGTTTCCAATTTTCTTTGCGGAGATTGAAAATGATATGCGTCGAGTATTGTCCTATTCCCTAAATAATCAGTTAGGATTTATGGTTGTTGCTATTGGTATCGGGTCAGAGCTTGCATTAAATGGAATGGCAGGACATGCCTTTGCACATATTTTATATAAGGCATTACTATTTATGTCTGTCGGAGCGGTTCTTTATCGAACTGGCACTGCCAAAGCTTCTGAATTAGGAGGTTTATATAGAACAATGCCTTTAACTGCTATTTTTTGCCTAATTGGAGCTGCTTCAATATCAGCTTTCCCGTTATTATCAGGTTTCGTCACTAAATCTTTAACACTTAGTTCTGTTGCTGTGGAACATCGGACAATAATTTGGTTAGCATTAGTTTTTGCCTCTGCAGGAGTATTATCCCATTCAGGAATCAAAATTCCTTTTTTTACTTTTTTTGCTCATGATTCAGGGAAAAGACCCGCGGAAGCACCCAAACACATGCTCATAGCTATGGCAATAACATCCGCGTTTTGCATATTGATTGGTATTTTTCCAGCTACGTTTTATCAGATTTTACCTTATGAAACAAACTATGTGCCCTATACCTTTGATCATGTTTTTAGTCAGTTGCAATTATTATTTTTCGCCTTACTTGCCTTCGCAATTTTATATCGGTATGGATTTCATCCAGCAGAAATTGATGCAACAAATCTAGATACTGATATAGTTTATAGGAAGTGGATGCCTTCATTGTTAGGTCTTTCAATTATTGTTATCAGCAAGTTATATGCGAGTATGTTAATTAATGGCTCCATTTTGTTGGAATATGTGCATAAAAGCCTAAGTAACAGTCATGGGCCAAAGAGTGCGCGAGTTATAGGCTACCCAAGCAGCGCAATGGTTGTTAATATAATCATCGTGTTTGCACTTGCACTAATTGTTATATTTGTCAGCTGAGATTTTATAGCTGATCGAAGTTGGATCTTAGTAATGCAATATTTTGAAAAGTCTTAAATAAAATTATGACTGATACTCCACTAGCTTCTATACTCGCAAAGGTTTCAAACAATGATATTGCAGAAAACCGCTTAATTTTATTTAGAAGGTTTTTGGAAACAGAATTATTTATTTTGATTGATGATCCTGAAGATCCAAGGCCTAAAGTAATGCAAATTGAAGGTGGAGCAATAATGCTTGCATTTGATTGTGAAGAAAAATTGATTGATTTTGCTGGAGATAACTCGTTCTTTATTTCGATGTCAGGGCGACGCATGATTGCACAAAATGTGTCAATAGGAATCGCATTAAATTTAAGTGATAATGGTGAGGGGTATATTTTAACCAATGAGGTTATTGAATGGTTAATGAAAAATACTCAGTCAGATAAAGAGATTATTCAAAGAAAAACAAATGAAATTGCCTCTCCTTCTATCGTTACAGAACGTTTTGTTGGATTTCTTGATGAAGCTTTAGCTGCATCTTTTGGAATGGCCGATTATGCAGTTTTGGTCAAAGATCTCACAAAATCTGGATCAAAAAACTTATTGTTAATATTCGTTGGATCTTTGGAGCACTATCAATTTGCACTAGCACAGCAAGTATCAGAGGCATTTTCATTATCAGGTATTCAAGATTTAATTTTGGATATTACATTTTGCAAATCAGATGATGAATTAGTTACGAAAGCTTTAACAGTTGGCCTTCGCTTTGATTTACCAGAACTAGAAAAGCCCATACAGCCCAAATCCCCAGGTACAGATCCTGATAATCCACCGCTATTGCGCTAATAGCTTGAGGTGATTATCACCAAGGTATTATTTTACCGGCCCAGTCAAAAAAATTTCCACTGTCATTAGCATCAAAGTTTTTTGTTAAATTAATAATGTTATTTGCTGCTTTTTCTGCTGAAACCTTTGCGTGTGAAGTATAGTTTTTAGTCATATTAGTGTCCACTGTTCCAGGATGGACAGCAAGCAGGCAAGCTTTTGGATGAGTTCTTTTTATCTCAATTGCACTAGTACGCACTATTTGATTTAAGGCTGCTTTTGCGGTTCGATAGCTAATCCAACCGCCAAGACGATTATCAGATATTGAACCTACTCTAGCAGATAATATAATTACATGACTGGATTGGCTCTTTGGGATTAATTTATGGATATGCTTTAAAATCAACGCAGGCCCTACAGCGTTCAGTGAGAATTGCTCTATCATATTGTTGGCGCTTAATTTTTTTATTGTTTTTTCGGGGCCATTATTGTTTATCTCAACACCTCCAGTTGCGATTATGACAACATCGTAGAGGTAATCTTGGTTTTCTAATGCTCTTGTCACACTCTTTTCATCTCTTATGTCGAAGCTATCTTTAGAACGCGTTAAGGTATTAATCACTCCAAATATATTATTTTTGCTATAGGCTGTCTGAAGTGCGGACCCAATCCCTCCTGAAGCTCCTATAATTAGTGCGTTTTTCATTATTACTTTCTATCATTGTTATTTGAGAGCTAGTTTTTTTTGATAACTAATCAAACATACCCTTTTATTTTTCAAAAAAAACTATTAATATCTTCATATGTTTTTAGCTAACAACATAAATATGCGGAAAAGTAATAGTGAACTGCTATTAGCTGGACTACTCCTTAGCAGCCTCTGAGCGTGCCCTGTCTGGGTGCGTGCGCTCAGAGGTAACGTAAAAAGCACCTTATTATCGATAAATTTAGCTAAGAGAGAAAAATGAAACACATTAAAAAACAAGATAATGTTTTAATATTTGATACTACATTAAGGGATGGTGAGCAGAGCCCTGGCGCAACAATGAGTCATGCAGAAAAGTTAGAAATAGCAGAGTTGTTAGACGAAATGGGTGTGGATATAATTGAGGCTGGCTTTCCCATTGCATCTGAAGGAGATTTCCAGGCTGTATCAGAGATTTCAAAGAGAGCAAAAAGCTCTGTTATCTGCGGTTTAAGTCGCGCAAACTTTAGAGATATTGATAGATGCTGGGAGGCTGTTCAACACGCCTTGAAACCTCGTATTCATACATTCATTGGAACATCTCCGTTGCATCGACAAATTCCTAACTTGTCAAAAGATGAAATGGCAGATGTAATACATGATACCGTAACGCATGCCAGAAATCTTTGTGATAATGTACAATGGTCGCCTATGGATGCCACTCGGACTGAACTTGACTATCTTTATAGGGTTGTTGAAATTGCGATTAAAGCTGGAGCAACAACTATTAATATTCCTGACACTGTTGGTTATACCGCCCCAAGAGAGTGTGCTAACTTAATTGATGCATTAATTAAAAATGTACCTGGAGCTGATGCTGTAACTTTTGCTACACATTGCCATAATGACTTGGGTATGGCGACAGCCAATGCTTTGGCCGCAGTCGAAGCGGGTGCAAGGCAGATTGAGTGCACAATAAATGGGCTTGGTGAGAGAGCAGGAAACACTGCGCTAGAGGAGGTGGTAATGGCATTAAGAGTTCGCAATGATATCATGCCATTTCAAACCTCCATCGATAGCACCAAACTAATGAACATAAGCCGTAGAGTTGCCACAGTTAGTGGTTTCCAGGTTCAATATAATAAAGCAATCGTGGGAAAAAATGCCTTTGCGCATGAAAGTGGCATTCATCAAGATGGAATGTTAAAAAATGCTGAGACATTTGAAATTATGCGGCCCGAAGATATAGGATTGGCTGAAACAAACTTAGTATTAGGAAAGCATTCCGGCAGAGCAGCCCTAAGGGCGAGGCTTAAGGATTTAGGTTTTGATTTGGGTGATAATCAACTCAAGGACGTTTTTGTACGGTTTAAGGACTTGGCTGACAGAAAAAAAGAGATCTATGATGACGATCTATTAGCTTTGATGCATAATAGTTCCTCAGACGCTGAACATGATAGCCTTCAAATGAAATCATTAAAAGTGGTTTGTGGTACTGATGGTCCACAAACTGCAGAATTGAAAATGTCGATAGATGGTGTTGAAAGTTTTATTGAAGCAAGTGGAGATGGTCCGGTAGATTCGGTTTTCAAAGCAGTAAAGACTCTTTTTCCACATCAGGCTAAACTACAATTATACCAAGTTCATGCTGTTACAGAAGGTACAGACGCTCAAGCAACTGTTACAGTTAGAATGGAAGAAAATGGGAAAATTGTTGTAGGTCAGTCATCTGACACTGATACAGTAGTAGCATCAGCAAAAGCTTATGTTAACGCTTTGAATAAATTATTAGTAAGGCGTCAGAAAAAAGCTCCAGAAGTAATTTAATTTATTCGTTAGTCTACGAATTTTTAATTTCGTTTAGTTTTAGATCCTTCTTAGGCAAAATTATGCCCACGAAATAAAGCTAAGCCTTTACGTTTTATATAATGGGAGACTATACTATCGTCATCGACTCTATACTGATTAGACTAATATAAAAAGGTTATTTTATGGTTGGACTCTCAAGTCTCTTTTCGTCAGATATGGCGATTGATTTAGGAACTGCGAATACACTCGTTTATGTTAAAGGGCGAGGAATTATTTTGAATGAGCCATCCGTGGTAGCCTATCATACTAAGGATGGAAAAAAGAAGGTCTTAGCGGTTGGTGAAGATGCAAAGCTAATGTTAGGACGTACTCCTGGTTCTATAGAAGCAATCCGTCCTATGAGAGATGGAGTTATTGCAGACTTTGATACTGCAGAAGAAATGATAAAACATTTTATTAGAAAAGTTCATAAACGAACAACATTTACTAAGCCAAAGATTATCGTCTGTGTTCCTCATGGAGCGACACCTGTTGAAAAACGCGCTATTAGGCAATCAGTTTTGTCAGCTGGCGCGAGAAAAGCTGGTCTAATCGCAGAACCGATAGCCGCCGCAATAGGTGCTGGAATGCCAATAACTGACCCTACGGGCTCTATGGTTGTTGACATTGGTGGTGGAACTACTGAGGTGGCTGTGTTGTCCCTTGGAGATATCGTTTATGCGCGATCGGTTAGGGTCGGAGGTGATAGAATGGATGAGGCTGTTATTTCTTATTTACGCCGAAAGTCAAATTTGCTTATTGGGGAAAGCACTGCTGAGCGTATTAAGACATCGATCGGAACGGCTAGAATGCCAGATAATGGCCGTGGAGCAGTAATGACGATTAGGGGTCGAGATCTTTTGAATGGAGTACCAAAAGAAACTGAAATAACTCAGGCGCAAGTGGCTGAAGCCCTTTCAGAGCCAGTGCAGCAAATATGTGAAAGTGTAATGAGTGCTCTGGAAGCAACCCCGCCAGACTTAGCAGCTGATATTGTCGACCGTGGGGTGATGTTAACTGGAGGAGGAGCACTGCTAGGAGATTTAGATTTAACGCTTAGAGAACAGATTGGATTGCCAATTACTATTGCCGAGGAATCTCTTAATTGTGTTGCTATTGGAACAGGAAAATCTTTGGAATATGAAAAGCAATTACGGCATGTGATTGACTACGAAAGCTAAATCGATTTTTAGGGGACGCCTTGGCTCGTAATAATAATGGAGATGTTAGTTCTACAGGTCGATTTCGATTTGTGGCTGCTACGTTACTATTTATTTTTTGTATGTTGATATTTCTATTCTGGAGATTGGATAATGTAAGGGTCGAAGCAGTACGTTTGGTAGTGATTGAAAAATTTGTACCAAATTTCAACTTTTTGCTTGCTCCGTTTACAATGCTACAAAACATTGCTCTCGACTTTAGGTCATACTCTAATATCCTCGAACTGAATCGAGAGTTAAATCAAGAGATTCAGCAGTTAAAATATTGGAAAGAACAGGCTATCCAATGGGAAGCTAAATATGCAAAATTATTGGACTTAAATAACGTTAAATTAGATCCAAAATTACTGTTTATTTCTGGTGTTATTTTAGCAGATAGTGGATCTGGATTTCGACAGAATGTTTTGATTAATATTGGATCAGAGGATGGTGTGCGAGTTGGGTGGGCCGCTACTGATGGGTTGGGCGTGGTTGGTCGAATAACAGGAGTAGGTCGATCAACAGCACTTGTTATGTTATTGACGGATACAGCAAGTAAAGTAGCTATTCGTGTCCAGCCATCTGGTGCAAGAGCAGTAATCCAAGGAGATAATACTAAGTTTCCAGTCTTAGAATTATTAGAGAAATCAAAAAACGTAAGTGCTGGTGATAGAGTGGTCACTTCTGGTGATGGTAAAGTTTTTCCAAAAGGTCTGTTAATCGGCAGAGTGGTCGAAGATTCTATGGGAAGAAAAAGAGTAAACTTATCTGCCAATTATTCGAAGCTTGCTTTTCTGCGTGTGATGAGAATGAATGAAATCGAGCATGTGAACGAAAGTGAAGCTTTAGTTGGTGATGAAATAGTTGATACGAATGTATCTACAAATCAAGGTATTGCAAATGAGTAATGCACTTTGGTTTCAAAGAACTGTTTATTCTGTGATCAGTTTGCTATTTATTCTATGGTTAATTTCTCCTCAAAATTCATTACCTCAAGCAATACCAGCGCCAGAATTTCTATTGTGCTTGACGTTAGCTGTAATTTTAAGAAAACCTGAGGTTTTGCCAGTTATTCTTATAGCTATTATATTTTTATTTTGTGATTTTTTATTTAATAGACCTGTTGGTTTATGGTCTGGTATTGTTATAATACTTACAGAATTTACCAAAACACAGTATTGGCGATACAAAGGTTCTAATTTTGTGACAACCTGGTTGTTTTCATCATTTGTAATCGCATTTGGGATTGGAACTTATATATTGATTTTGATTTTATTTATGGTTCCCCATACCAATTTATCGCAATATCTTGTTTGGGTTTTGATTACCATCTTCAGTTATCCAATTATGTTTTGTGTAAGCTTTTTGGTAGTTAGGTCGGATAAAAAAAATTATCAAGATCGAATTTTAGGTGGAAGGGCATGAAAGATAAGGATTTCGATCCTGCTTTGTCAAGTCGTAGCATGGTACGCCGGGGTGTCTTGTTATTTGCTCTGCAAGGTTTAGCTGTGGCGGGGCTTGTAACGAGAATGCGTTATTTACAGGTCCAACAGGCTGATGAGTTTCGTTTGTTGGCTGAGGAAAATCGAATTAATGTTCGTCTTATCGCTCCAAAACGTGGTTTAATATATGATAGAGAAGGACTTTTAGTAGCTAATAATGTTCAGAACTACCGAGTAGTTATAATTAGAGAGGATGTAGATCATCTCGATAGTGTATTAACCAAGCTTCAAGTGTTGTTAAAATTCTCAGAGGATAAAAAGCAACGAATAAAAACTTTGATATTAAATCATAGTCCCTTTGTTCCAATAACCATTTTTAATAACTTGTCATGGGATGACGTTGCAAAATTATCGGTAAATGCACCAGTTTTACGAGGTGTAACGGCAGATGTGGGCTCGTCACGACATTACCCTAGAGGTGCAGATTACGCTCATTTGCTAGGATATGTTGGCCCTGTGAGTGATTTTGATCTTAAAAACCGAGAAGATAATGATCCTTTGTTAAAAATACCAAGATTCCAAATTGGGAAAACTGGAGTTGAATCCAAAATGGAAAAAATATTACGGGGAAATGCTGGAACAAAGAGAATCGAAGTTAATGCTAAAGGCCGAGTAATTAGAGAGTTAAGTCGAAATAACGGAGTTCCTGGAAAGAATATTCAACTTACAATAGATACAGGTCTGCAAAATTTTTCTTTAGCTAGATTAGGGCAGGAGAGTGCTTCTGCAGTTGTAATGCGGATTGATAATGGTGACTTGTTATCGATGGCCTCGTCGCCAAGTTTTGATACAAATTTATTTGTCGAAGGAATTTCTACGTCAGCATATAATAATCTGAGAAATAATGAGTTTAGACCTTTAGCTGATAAAAGCGTACAAGGTATCTATCCGCCGGGTTCAACGTTTAAGATGGTAATAGCTTTAGCAGCTTTAGAGGCAGGTGTAATTCGCCAGGAAGAAAAGATTAATTGTGATGGTCATGTTGAATTAGCTGACCGTAAATTTCATTGTTGGAAACGAAGAGGGCATCAACAAATAACATTGAGACAAGCTCTCGAACAGTCATGCGATGTGTTTTTCTACGAAATCGCACTGAGAGTAGGGATAGAAAAAATAACCTCAATGGCAAATCGTTTAGGTTTAGGAGTAAAACATGAATTACCTTTGTCTGGAGTGGCAACCGGATTGTCTCCAACTAAAAACTGGAAATTAGAAACTCAAGGTCGCTCTTGGGTTCTGGGAGATACCTTAAATGTTGGAATCGGACAGGGATATGTTTTGACGTCTCCAATGCAATTAGCGGTTATGGCTTCAAGGATAGCGAGTGGTAAATTGATCCAACCCAGATTGATAAAAAGGGTAAATGGAGTTTTTAAAGAAATTGAAAGCCAAAATAATTTGGGCATTAGTACTTTCGCTTTAAATCTTGTCAGAGAAGGTATGTATGATGTTTCTAATGGAAATAAAGGAACTGCTAGAAAGTCTAAAATCGAAATTAAGGAAATGTCATTAGCAGCAAAAACTGGGACTGCTCAGGTCCGTAACATTACAAAAAAAGAGAGAGAGACAGGTGTTATACCAAATGAAAAATTGCCCTGGAAAAAACGTGATCACGCATTATTTGTTGGATATGCACCTTATGTGAAGCCAAAGTATGCGATTTCCGTGGTTGTTGAGCACGGCGGTGGTGGCTCAAAAGTAGCAGCACCTATAGCAAGAGATATAATGCTTCGGGCTATCTATGGAAGGGTTCCCAAGTTGGAAGCTTATCCAATGGATCAAAGAGAAGAAGCGAAAGATAGGTTAGAATCTTTGAACTTAAATCCTGTTTTGAAGTCGGAAAAGAATGAAGGTAGTGCATGAGCTATTTAGATTATTCTGTACGAAAAGTTCCTACCGGTTTCGAGCGACTATCCTATGTTAATTTACCAATATTAATTTTAATTATAGCGATTTCTGCCATAGGATTTTTAATGTTATTTTCTGTCGCTGGGGGGTCTTTAGAACCTTGGGCAAAATTACAAATGATTAGATTTTCATTTGGATTTTTATTGATGTTAATAATTGCATTTGTTCCAATATGGTTTTGGAGAAATATAAGTGGATTAGCTTATATTATGTCAATTGTATTACTAGTAGTAGTAGAATTTTATGGTGTTGCTGGTATGGGCGCAGTACGTTGGATAGACTTGGGATTCATGCGACTTCAACCATCCGAGATTGTTAAGGTAACAGTTGTGATGTTCTTGGCCAGTTATTACGATTGGTTACCAAAAAACAAAGTGTCTCGCCCCTTATGGATTTTCTTGCCACTAATTATAATAATCCTTCCAGTACTAATGGTTTTAAGGCAACCTGATTTAGGAACGGGACTTCTCATTTTAATTGGTGGTTTAACTATATTATTTGTCGCAGGTGTAAGTTGGATTTACTTTCTACTATCTGGATTAGGTATTTTTACATTTGTCTTTTCGATTTTTTATTTTAGAGGAACCGAGTTTCAAATTTTAAAGGACTATCAATATCGACGTATAGATACTTTTTTAGATCCAGCTAATGATCCACTCGGTGCTGGATATCATATAACACAGTCAAAAATTGCTCTTGGTTCTGGGGGTTTTTCTGGAAGAGGGTTTATGCAAGGGACACAGAGTCGGTTAAATTTTTTACCTGAAAAACATACTGATTTTATCTTTACAACCCTTGCAGAGGAATTTGGTTTTGTAGGTGGTTTTACATTACTTGGTTTATATTTTTTAATGATTATCTTTTGTGGAATAGTGGCATTGGGATGCAAAGATAGATATTCTGGCTTAATTGTTTCAGGTTTGAATATGACGTTTTTTTTATATTTTGCTGTAAATATGGCGATGGTTATGGGTATGGCACCGGTGGTTGGCGTACCTTTGCCTTTGGTAAGTTATGGCGGTTCAGCGATGTTTGTAATAATGATAGCTTTTGGTTTAATCCAAAGCGCTGAAATACATAAGGCTAGGTAATATGGAAATTAATGTTCTGTTTGCTGGAAGTCATAAATCATGGCCTGAATATGAAAAGCATTTAAAGTCCGCATTTTTAGAAAGAAATTTGAGCGTATCTTTAAAGTGTGAATTTGGTAATCCACTAGAAGTTGATTACATAATCTATGCCCCTAATGGTTCCTTTAACGATTTTTCAATTTTTTCTCGGGCTAAAGCTGTGTTAAGTTTGTGGGCGGGAGTCGAGAATATTGTTTCAAATCCTACTTTGTTTCAACCTTTGTGCCGAATGGTTGATTTAGGTTTAACCCAGGGCATGGTTGAATACGTTGTTGCACATTCACTTAGATATCATTTAGATCTTGATCAACAGGTGTTGCAACAAGATGGTATTTGGCGTCACGAAACTATGATTCCAAAGTTAGCGCAAGATCAGACAATAGGTATTTTAGGGTTAGGCGCACTAGGCTCAGAATGTGCCCTAAAACTTAACGGGATGGGATTTAATGTACTAGGATGGAGTAGAAATCAAAAAAAGATATCTAACATTGAATGCTTAACTGGGGTTTCAGGGTTTAACAAAGTTTTAGAGAGTTCAGATATTCTAGTGCTTTTGTTGCCTCTCACGAAAAATACAAAATACATTCTTAATTCGAAGTCATTAAAAAGAGTTAAAAAGGGAGCTTTTATCATTAATGCTGGCCGAGGATTATTGATCAATGATGATGCATTGCTGTCGTCAATTAATGAGGGTTGTGTTACTGGTGCGACGTTAGACGTATTTAGTATTGAGCCTTTGCCGAGTGATCATAAGTTTTGGAAACATCCGGCGATAACTGTTACTCCTCATATTGCAGCAGAAACAAGACCTAAAACGTCTTCAGCCAGTATAGCAGAAAATATTTACAGAAATGAAAATAATTTAGGATTGTTAAACTTAGTTGATAAGTCAGAAGGCTATTAGCTTTGGTATTATTTGAATCTTGCAGGTCTTTTTTGAATTGTTGCCATCACTGCTTCCATATTGTTTTCATAACCCATAATGCTACCCTGAATATCAGATTCTATCTTTAATCCCTCTCCATTGGGTGCAACCCATGACTGGTCAATTAATTTCTTGGCTCCTTTTAGCACATCGGGTGATTTTTTCAGTAATAACTCCGCATATTCCTTAGCAGCGATCAAAGGTTCTTTGCTAACTTTGGTTACTAAACCAAGCCGAAGGGCCTCATTTCCATCAAAAATTCTTCCGGTCATAATAAGTTCTTTTGCAATATCAGCTCTGGTTAGTTTGGGTAAGTTTTGTGTAATACCTAAATCTGGTATAATTCCCCATTTTGACTCCATAATTGAAAATTTTGAATCTGGATGTGTGATGCGAAAGTCAGCTGCTAGCGCTAATTGTATACCGGCACCAAAAGCGACACCTTTAATTGCGGCAATGACGGGAACTTCAATTTCTTGCCACACATAACAAGGTTTTTGAAACCAATTAGCATTCTCACCTGCTGGTCTGCTGGTGAGATCGTTTCGTACTTTTTGAAAATCAGTTGCCCATTCGCTGAATGTTGAAGTGTCTAATCCACTACAAAAATCACTTCCCGATCCGGTAAGTATAATCACACGGACATCATTTTCATGTTTTAAGTTTTCTCCAACATTTGCAATTGCGTTAAACATATCTTTGGATAGAGCATTTTTTTTATCAGGTCGATTTAATGCAACTGTTGCTATATGATTAGAGATTTTCAAATTCACTAAATTATTCATTTTCCCGCCCTTTTTTCAGCCACTAAACTTATTTTACTCAACTATCCAAACAAATACTTTTTGTTATAAAGTGTCTTTATAGTCGATGATTTAGTTATTAAAAGCCAAACTGTTAAATATATGAAAGAATTTATTTTTATGTCGTTATATCAATATATTTTGGTTATTTTTGATAGGTATTTTTCAAGCGGCAGTTTAGAATCTCAAAATAATAATTTGGAATGATTAATATGACAATTTCGTTGGGTATAGATACAGGTGGCACTTATACTGACGCTGTACTTATGGAAGAAAATAAAATTATAATTGCTTCGTCAAAGGCACTAACGACGAAACATGACTTATCGATTGGTATAGGTGAAGCAGTTCAAGAAGTTTTGGAAAACAGTCATAAGAAAGCGTCCGAAATTGTTATGTCATCCCTGTCAACAACTTTAGCCACAAACGCCTTGGTTGAGGGGCAGGGAGAGAAAGTAGGTTTGTTTGCTATTGGCTTTGCAAGGAAAGATTTAGAACGTCATGGCTTGTCAGCAGCCATGAAAGAGGATCCGATTATAATCGTTGATGGTGGTCATACTCATTCGGGTGAAGAGAAAACCCCATTAAATCTTGGAAAAATTGATAAGTTGATTAATGACCTTGGTGATGATTTGTCCGCATTTGCCGTGGTGTCAAGTTTCGCAACTCGAAACCCCTCTCATGAGATTTTAGTTAGAGATTTAATTAGGAAAAAAACTGGTAAGCCAGTTACTTGCTCAAGTGATTTGTCAGCTAGATTAAATGGTCCTAAAAGGGCGATTACTAGTGTATTAAATGCAAGGTTAATAGGCTTAATTGATCGATTGATCTGCGCAAGTAAATTTAAATTACAAGCTTTAGGAATAAATGCGCCACTGATGGTGGTGCGGGGCGATGGAGCGCTCATTTCATCTGATGTTGCTCAAGAAAAACCAATTGAGACGATTCTATCAGGACCAGCAGCATCTATAGTTGGGGCTCAATGGTTAACGAACGAAGCAGATGCGATTATCTCTGATATTGGTGGAACTACAACAGATATTGCGATATTAAGAAATGGAAAACCAAAAATTGATCCAAATGGTGCTAAGGTTGGAGCTTTTAGGACGATGGTTGAGGCTGTTGCTATGAGTACGACAGGTCTTGGTGGTGATAGTGAAGTTCATATCTCTAAAGACGGTCTGGAGGGAGCTTTGTTTCTAGGTCCTTCTAGGATTATGCCGATAGCTTTAGCTGCCATAAATTGGCCTGATGTGATTATCCCTACATTAGAAAACCAAGTTGCCTCAGAAAAATGTGGAGAATATGATGCAAAATTTGTAATTCCTACATTAGTCAAATCAAAGTTTGATAATTTTAATAATAGAGAAGTTAGTGTTTTAGAAAAAATAGGAGACAGAGCTAAACCGTTAGAGGGATTACTTTCAAATAGGCTCGAGTTTGCAACTATGCACCGTTTGGTCTCAAGAGGTATATTAATAATGTCAGGAGTAACGCCAACTGATGCGAGTCATGTTTTAGGGTTATCTAAAAGCTGGAATGTTGGTGCTTCACAACTAGCTCTTAAAGTGTTTGCTAATCACCGAAAAGGTTCGGGAGAGTATCTCAGTCCAGAAGCTTCTTCACTGGCACAATTAATAATTGACCAATTAACAAGACAAACTGGGTCTGCTCTAATTAATGTAGCTTTGAAAGAAGATGGTTACGATGATTTTATCTCCATTGAAGATAATTGGCTTATAAATCATGGGTTAAACCATCATAATAAAACATTTTTTATTAATTTTGGATTGGGTCTTCCAGTGATTGGTCTCGGGGCATCTGCCAGCACATATTATCCAAAAGTTGGTGAGCATTTGTCCACAAACATGATCATACCAAAATATTCAAGTGTGGCAAATGCAATTGGTGCTGTTGCTGGTCGTATTTCATTTAAGTGCAGTGGAACCGTTACTTCCCCAACTAATGGTTGCTTTAGGTTGCATGGAAAAAATGGTCTGGAAGATTTTGCTTCAGAGCACGAGGCGCTAAAAGTATTAGAATCTTACCTGTCAGAGCAAGCTTCAAGTAAGGCTCGATTATCTGGAGCGGATGAAATTGATATCCAAGTTTCCAAAGAGATAAGGTCAAGTGATATCGAAAATCAACGCATGTTTATGGAAGCTGAGATAAGTGTTACTGCTTCAGGTAGGCCAAGAATTACTAGCTCTTGAAATAATAGATCCTTTTAGTGAAAACATCTTTTTATTTTTTCTTTGAAGTATTTTTCGAATATTAATTCTTCTGCCTCAAAGGCCTCTATTTTAGCATCCATATAAAAGTTATCTTTGTCTGAAGTTAAAGAATTATAAACTTCAGTTCGAATATTCCAGTCTTCACGAGATAATGTTTGTGTCCAGTGAATTTTTCCAGAAGCGCAAAGAGGATCATCAGGATGTATTTTAAATGTTTCCCTAACAATTGTTCCTATTTGTAATCCGTGGTCATTATCTTCAACTATCCCATAATCATCAAAAATTTCTGATGTAATGGCATTAGTCATTTGGTCCGTAGTTATTGTATTCGAATACTTAGGTTCCCTTATTGTTTTCCTGGACCAAGGGGTTGCACACTCTGGTTTTGGAAATTCATACTCAGGGTCATCAGATTTTGGTCGTATTGGAATTAATATTTCACCCTTAATTAGTGTTAAGGTTGCTTGCTCCGCTGCTGGCCATACTAAGGGCCAGTAAGCGTTTGATAATGAAATCCGTAATTTGTTACCGCGCAATAATCGATAAGCAACTTGATCTAAATCAAATTCAATCGAGAATTCTTTATTTACTGGAATTACAGTAGGGTTCTCATGACTGTCCCTGTGATTTAAATTCAATAAACCGTAGGAAATTCGGGTTGATAAGCCATCTGGTGATACATCACATAATCTTGCGCACAGATGCCCATGAGTATTGTTTGACTTTAAAATTAGTTTGATTTTAGGTCTACCAACTATATCAATTGGAAAACTCGTTGGATCTTGTTCAAAGCATACAGAGTAAGCATCATCTACGCTTTGATCACCAGATTGCTCAGGAACTGAGCTGCTCATTGGAAAATAGCTGCCAGCTCCAAATCCGCAGTTTGCTGGACTCTTAATTATGCAATTTAATGTATCAGAGTTTTTACTTAAAGTACCATAAGCAGATAGGTACAGCCTTTTCATCTCAATCTCGCTTAAGGGCCAGTTTTTTTCAACGATCCATTTCCCAGGCCTGTGTTTAGTTTTTCGATTGGGTTTAATACTATCTTGAAGATAAATGCGGTAATTTGGATCGTCTTCAACTCCAGTTTCATAGCCTTTCAACCATTTATCCCACCATCTTAGTGCTTCTTGCAAAAAACCAATCTGTGGAGATGGATCGGCTGTATGAGGATATTGATGCACCCAAGGACCAACAATTCCTTTTACAGTGCAACTCTTAGCATTTTCGATTAAATTGCTTACTGTGTTCATATAATTATCAGCCCATCCACCAAAGCATAATGTTGGAACATTCAAGCTATCATAATCTTCACAAAGTGAACCATGTTTCCAGTATTCATCACGATTAGGATGTTTCATCCATTTTGCACCATAAAATGGAATATTATTTAATCGATCTAACCACATCTCTCGCCATCGGGTGCCAACCAAAGATGGATCTGGCGGTCTGGATGAATATGAAAGCATAGTCCCAGACCAACTCAGGTTCTCATTCAATAAACAACCACCTTTATAGTGTATATCGTCTGCGTATCTATCAACTGTTGAATAACCACTAATTATGGCTTTGAGTGGATCAGGTTGTAGCATTGCTACTTGAATACAATTAAATCCACCCCAGCTTTTTCCCATCATTCCTACATTGCCATCACACCAGGATTGTTTTGAAATCCAATCTATTACCTCTACACAATCTGATAGTTCTTCTTTTGTATATTCATCAAACATGAGACCTTCACTCTCACCAGTACCACGCATATCTACTCGGAGTACAACATAACCACGGCCTGCAAAATATTTATGCATCAGTTCATCACGCTCGATCGTGCCATCTCTTTTTCTATAGGGGATATATTCTAATATCGCAGGCAAAGGATTCTTATATGCATCCTCTGGCATAAGAACTCTCGCAGAAAGACGGCAGTTGTCTGACAAAGTGATACCCATATCAGGATAATCAATAACTTTGTGTGGAAACTGCGTAACTATATCCATTTGTCCTCCAATAAAAAGATGATGATAAAAACCTATTTTTGTTTAAATGAGTTTTTCATGGCTTGGGCAAAAACTATGTTATCGACGTTTCCACCGGTGGCTACCACAATTACATTATCGCCCTTTATTTCATTTTTGCGAAATAAAGCGGATGCCAACGCCGCTGCTCCACCAGGCTCAAGTACGAGCTTTAATCTAAGAAATGCCAAATACATGGCTTCAAGACATTCTTCATCAGAAACTGTAAGGCCTGCTCCGCAAAGCTTATTCATAATAGGAAAAGTTAATGTTCCTGGTTTAGGGGTTAGGATGGCATCACAGATAGAACCAGTTAAAGAGCTATTTTGCATAATCTTTCCATTTTTTAATGAAAGAGCGACATCATTAAAATTTAAAGGTTCCGCTGTTCTCACTTTAAGCTTTGGTGCCTCTTGTTCCAACGCTAAAGCTATTCCTGAAGTTAAACCACCTCCTCCACAACAAACTATGACGTCAGAATCAACAATATTTAGTTGTTTACTTTGAGTGGCAATTTCTAGTCCACACGTTCCTTGTCCTGCAATCACTAGTGGTTCGTCATAAGGTTTTATTTGGGTGAGTTTGTTATCGTTGGATATCTTTAAACCCAGCGCTTCTCTGTTTTCATTTAATCTATCATAAAGCACAACCTTTGCGCCTAAGCTCTTGGTATTTTCTATTTTTAACTTTGGGGCATCCTTGGGCATTACGATAACTGCTTTCACGCCAAAAGCTTTTGCTGCATAAGCTACTCCTTGTGCGTGGTTCCCTGATGAAATGGCTAATACCCCATTTGACTTTTGTTCGTTACTCAAAGCAGATATTGCGGACCAACCACCCCTAAACTTGAAACTTCCAGTGTGTTGCAGGCACTCTGCTTTTACAAAAACTCTGCGGCCAGCGATATCATCTAAAAAAGGTGAGTTTAAAATGGGTGTCTTTCGTACAAAGCCATCTAAACGTTTTTGAGCGGATTTTATTTCTTTTATATTAGTCATATTCTTTCACCAAATTAAATATGTCAGTCAGGTTTGATAAAATATTCTTTGGTCGCCATGGCAATTTATCAACTGGATCATTATTGCGGTTAACCCAGGCAACATTGAAGCCAAACCCGGCTGCTGCTGCAACGTCCCACCCATTTGAAGAAACAAATAAAACTTCAGACTTTTTACAATTAAAATTTTTAAGTACCAAATCGTATACCCTAAAATCTGGCTTAAATGTTTTAATTAGATCTACGCTTAAAATCCCACCAAGTAAGTGATCTATTTTTGCTGATTTAGCTGCTGCATTGAGCATGTCTTTGGAGCCATTTGAAAGAATCGCTATTTCTATGTTTGCTAATTGTAAGTTTTTTAAAACTGTTAATACCTCAGGGTAGGCTTTCAGAGTCCAATAAAGAGATAACAACCTCTCTCTCAATTCCTTATCTCCCTCAAGATTGTTAGCCTCAAGGGCAAAGTCTAGACTATTTTGTGTGATCTCCCAGAAACTAACATAAGAATTTGTAATTGTGTGTATCCATGAGTATTGAAGTTGTTTGGATCGCCAATCATTTGCCAAGTTTTTCCAACAACTTTTGAGCTTTAGGCGACCCGGCTCAAAAGCACATTCCTTTGCTGCTGCTGTTACATCAAAAAGTGTACCGTAAGCATCGAAAATACATGTCGTTAAAGTCATGAAAACCTTTTCAAATTGAACATTCTTTTAAAAAGAATAACTGTTTATTCGTTTACACTATGAAATATTGGAAATAACAATAAGGCAACTAAAATATATTAATTATTATTGTAAGAGTGTGGACGTGGCTTGGAACTGTTTTTTAAATGGATATAACAAAATACAATAGAGAAACGTCTTTTCAAGCCTTTGGTGTTAAAACTGAGCCAGCGATTATATTAATACACGGTTTGGGCCTTTGCAAAGATCTTTGGGTGGATATTGTTCCAGAATTAGCAAAAGTCTATCATGTTATAGTATATGATTTATATGGGCATGGTTTTAGTAAACCTCTGGACAGTGAAGCTAGTTTGGAAATTTTCTCCACTCAAATTATTGACTTGATGGCGTACCTTAATATCAAAAAAGCACACTTTATTGGATTTTCAATAGGTGGAATGATTAATCGAAAACTTGCGATTAATCATCCAGAAAAGGTACTATCTTTAATAATACTAAACTCGCCTCACCAACGAGAACCGAAGCTGCAAAGAATTGTGGAAGAGCGAGCAGATCAAGTTCGGGAGGAGGGCGTATCAGCGACTTTAGATGATGCATTAATTCGTTGGTTTACAGAAAAGTTTAGATTAAAATATGGGAACAAGATAGCTTTAGTGGTCAAGTGGCGGAAACTTGTTGATTCCAAAAGTTATGCATCAACTGCTAGAGTTTTGGCGCTTGGCGTTAATGAGTTAATTAATCAGAAAAAGAATTATAAGATAAGAACTTTAGTGATGACCTGCGAGAAGGATTCGGGTAGTACGCCTAGGATGGCGCGAGAAATAGCGCGTGATTATAATTGTTCTGAGCTAGTTCTCGTGCCGTATTTAAGACATCTGGGTTTAATGGAGGATCCAAGAGCTTTTCTTATTCCAATTTTAAATTTCTTGAGAGGAAGTAATAAATGGCATTAGTAACTGGAGGTCAGGCTGCTGTATCAACTTTAGAAGCTGAAAATACAAAATATGTATTTGGATTAATTGGTTCAGCGACGATGGAAATATTCGATGCCTTATATGACTCGCAGAATATTAATTATATCGGGGTCCATGATGAGAGGACTGGTGTACATATGGCTGATGGATATGCGCGTGCATCTGGAAATGCAGGATTATTTTTGGCTGGACAAAATGGACCTGGAGCAACTAATTTAGTAACCGGATTATCTCAAGCTATGGCAGCTTTTTCACCAGTAGTTTCTATTGCGGGGGCTTTATCTTCTAGCCATCTTTATCGAGATGCCTTTCAAGAAATAGATCAAAATGCTCTCTTCAAGCCTATTACAAAGAAAACTTGGACTGCACCATCAGCAGAACGTATTCCCGAATTGCTCAGAGAAGCATTCCGAAATGCTTTAACTCCAAGGATGGGGCCAGTTCATCTAAATCTACCACGAGATGTTTTAGCTGCGCAGTTTGAAAATAATCTCGATTTGCACCCATCTTCATATAGAGATATGTCCGCACCAGCAGGTGATTTTGAAAAAATCAAACAAGCTTCAAGAATAATTAGTGAGGCAAACAAACCTGTTATTATCGCGGGTGGTGGAATAAAAAATACAGCTGGGCAAACGCAGGCTTTGGCATTAGCTGAAGAGTTGAATTGTCCAATCGTTACCTCACCTGGACACGGTGATGCTATTGCTTTTAGTCACCCTTTAAATGCTGGCCAGATGGGACCTCGTGGAAATATTGTAGCATCCCGATTAGTTAAAGAGGCGGACGTCATTTTAGCACTTGGTACGCGTTTGGGTTTCAATTCGACATTTTATAGTTATGATAATATCAATCGAGATGCAAAAATCATTCATGTTGAAATAGAACCAAGCGCGATTGGGCGATTTTTCCCAATTGAAGTTGGTATTTGGGGTGACGCACCTACAATAGCAAAACAATTGTTAAATTCGTTAAAGCTTTCGTCAAATCGCAAACTGGCGGATAAATGGACATCACAATTTCAAGTGGAGCGAAAAAGATACCTACAAAAGAGAGATTCAGATGCTATCCTGACAAACCCTATCCAACCAACGGGATTATTTAAGACACTTCGATCGGTATTACCAAAAAATTCATCAATTACTATGGATGCAGGTACTTTATGTCTACAGGCGACAGATGCTTTAAATTACTTTCAACATAAAAGCCTTTTTACCCCCTTAGATTTCGGATTAGTTGGCTTTTCATTCGCATGTGGATTGGGAGTAAAGCTGGCTCAACCGGATCGCCCTGTTATCAGTCTAATGGGCGATGGAGGTTTTGGAATGGCTTCCTCGGAATTATCTACGGCTGTCGATAATGGTATAAATACTGTAACAATAGTAATGAACAACAAATGTTGGGGAGCCGAAAAGGCCTACCAAAGAGATTTTTTTAACGAACGTTACATTGGCGCAGATGTCAGCAGTCCACCTTTTGATAAATTAGCAGAGCTTTATGGAGCTCAAGGTTTTAAAGTTGAAAAATTAAATGAACTCTCAGAAGTTGTAGTTGCGGCATTAAAATGCAATAAACCTGCTGTGATAGATGTTTCTGTAGACCCACAGGCTCTTTATAGTTTTCGCCGAGATAGTTTTAAACATCGTGGATCATGAATCGGTCACCTTTTTTAAAGCAAGATTATAGAATTTGTTTCTGATTGTTTTACTATTTAGTTGTTTTTGACCAATCAAAAGGATTACTCAAAAATAACTCCACTTGATCTAAAGTTTTCTTATCAAAATAATTCCCTTTTCGGGCAGCTTCTAAGATGTCGTCCCAAGAGCATAGATAATGCAGAGTTATGTTATGTGAGGAAAGTTTCGCAAGCGTTTTTGGAAAGATATCGTAGTAAAAAATTACAGCTGTATGATTGCAGATTCCCTCCGCTTTTCTTATGGCCTCCACAAATTTTATTTTCGAACCACCATCTGTAGTTAGATCTTCAACTAATAAAACTTTTTGATTTTTGTTTAGTTGACCTTCAATTTGTGCATCTTTTCCATAGCCTTTCGGTTTTTTTCTAACATACGTCATTGGCAGACCTAATCTTTCTGCTATCAACGCTGCGAATGGTATGCCCGCGGTCTCGCCACCGGCGATATTATCAAATGCCTCAAATCCAGCAGAACGTAAAATTTTACATGTCATAAAATCCATTACTGTTGACCGAATTCGTGGATAAGAAATTAATTTCCTACAATCTATATAGGAGGGGGAGGATATCCCAGATGCAAGAGTGAATGGATTTTCAGGATTGAAATGAACCGCTTTTATATCTAAAAACATTTTTGCTGTTAGTTGTGCCATTAATTTATCATCGGGATATGAAGTAGGTAGCATATAACTTATCCTTGAGTTGACCAATGTGAATGAAACCCTGGATTAAACAAGGTGATACTTTTATTCCCGATTTCAATTTTCTCAGGAAATATTACTGGATTTTCGTGTTTATATAATGTGCAAATTTCTTCATTAATCTTTTTATTATAAAAATTTGGACCATTGATAGAAGTGAATTTTTCCAACTGATGGAGTGCGTTCTCCTCTTCGAACACGTGAGCCAAATATGACATTGTATTAGTTGCAGAAAAAATACCAGCGCATCCGCAGCTATTTTCTTTCAATGAATCGATATGTGGTGCGCTATCGGTTCCTAGAAAAAATCTTTTATCCCCAGATGTAGCAGCTTGCCGTAAGGCAAGCCGGTGTTCTTCTCTTTTTGCTATTGGCAAGCAATAATAATGTGGTTTGATACCATTTGCTAAAAGATCATTTCTATTAATAATCAAGTGATGCGTAGTGATTGTGCCAGCAAGACCTTCGCTTTCAGATAGGACATAATCTATACCTTGTTTTGTAGTGATATGCTCTAGGATAATCTTTAATCCAGGTATTTTTTTTCTAATTGGCTCCAGTGTTTTTTCAATAAAAAAAGCTTCTCTATCAAATATATCTACTGATGGTAAAGTGGTCTCACCGTGAATACATATTGGAACTTTGGCTTCGGCTAGTTTTTCTAATAACGCTTGAATTTTATCTAGATTTGTAACGCCTGATTGTGAGTTGGTGGTTGCGCCAGCAGGGTAAAGTTTAACAGCAGAAATTAAGTCAGACGAATATGCTGACACTATATCTTTATAATCGCTTTTATCAGTCAAATATATCGTCATTAAAGGTTTAAAACTTGATCCTTCAGGAAGTGCCGAAAGGATTTCATTTTGATACCTTAAGACATCATCGCTATTTAAAATTGGAGGGATTAGGTTTGGCATTATTATTGCTCGCTTAAAATCGCGAATTGTCTCTTTCAAAATTGATTTTAATATTTCTCCATCTCTTAAGTGAAGATGCCAGTCATCAGGCTGTCGTATTTTAAGTATTTTTAACATAATTTTGGATAACACATCTCAAATATAAAATGCTAGAGATATCGCTTATTGATTTGATAAAATAAGGGGAGCGATCCTGGTATCCAAAATTTTCTTTGTGATTGGTCCGGGGTGACGATAAATTACTTTCCCTAATTTGTCTAAAATAAAAGTTTCAGGTACTCCGTAAACTCCCCAGTCGATTGCTATTTTGCCATTTTCATCAGTTCCTATTCCATCATAAGGGTTACCTAGTTTAGTTAAGAATTTGATAGCAGATGATGAATCGTCTTTTATGTTCACTCCATAAACATTGATATCCAATTTCGCTAATTCTTCTATATTTGGATGTTCAGCTCGACAAGGACCACACCAGCTTGCCCAAAAATTAATTATCTTTATTTTAGGTATGGTGATCGCATCAACAGGTATTGTTTTATATCCAGGCAAAGTTGTTTCCGGAAGTTTTGAAGCAGTTTTGCCAATTAAATTTGATGGAAGTGATTTGTCCTCGGACAGACCAAAAAATAATGCAAAGCCAATTGCTAAAAAAAACAAAATCGGAAGGGATGAAATAAGGATTACTTTTTTATTCACAGTTTAATTTTTCTTCAAATTTTTTAGGCGCCTTGAAGCGATTTTGGATTGCCAAAGACTCAGTATTGTTAGGCCAAATATTAAAATAAAAGTCATTCCATAAGATAGTAATATTGGTACTGCATATTTGCCAAGATCAAGCATTAAAATAACCTTTTCTTCGCTCGATTGAATCTATCTGTCTTTTTAACACTTCTGTTCGGGTTCTCACAAGAAGCAGTGTAATAAATAAAAAGACAAAACCAATCATGCAAATGTATAGTGGGTTGGAAAATGAATCATGAATATGTTCTTCTTTGTCGAGTGATAAAGAAGCTCCTTGATGCAGGCCTTGGCTCCAAAAGTTCACTGCGTATCGACTTAGAATCGCAAAAATAGTACCAACAAGACATAAAATAGATGTTAAGTCTGCAGCAACATCGGGGTTTTCTACTGCACGCCATAATGTTTGATACCCAATATAAAATAAAAGTAGAATTAAGAATGAAGTAAGGCGTGGATCCCATGCCCAATATGTTCCCCACATTTGCTGACCCCAAATCATCCCAGTAATTATTGCGACTAAAGTCATTGTTAGGCCAATGGGGGCTGCTGCTTTAGCTACTAACGCGCTAATGTGATGTCGTCTTATTAACCAAATTAATGAACTTATGAGCATAACAAACCAACTATTTATTGCAATTAAAGCAGCTGGGACATGCAAAAATATAATTTTGACAGAACTTCCTTGCTGATAATCGTTGGGTGTCAAGAAGAATCCCCAACACGTTCCGGTTATTATTAATACCAAGGTGATAACAGTGGTTGTAGGGAGAATCCTTTTACTTAAGGACATAAAAAGAGTTGGGTTAGCGTAATTCCAAATGGACATAGGGTTTCTATTTCATTTCTGATTGTGTGATAAGATCATTAAATAGGTTATTTTCATTATTTTAAAGCTGAGTTTATTGCTAAAGCAGCGGCAAAAGGCATCAAGCTAATAACAAAAGCGCTGACCCCGGCAGTAAATAGAAAAGAATTAATCATTTGCAAGCCTGTTGACGCTTGCCAAACAGTTTGTGAGCCAAATATCAGTGTAGGTATAAAGAACGGCATTATCAAAACAGGTAAAAGCAAGCTACCGCGTTTTAAGCCAATAGTAATGCTTGCTCCAAATGCACCGATAAAACTTAAGCTTGGAGTTCCTACCAATAAAGCTAGGAACATCCAAAGACTAGTTGATTGATCAAAGCCATATAAAAATCCAATAATTGGAGCAACGAGAGTAATAGCTAATCCAGTTGTTAACCAATGTGCTATTGCCTTTGCAAAAACGATGCCTTCCAAAGGAACTGGTGCAAGTAAAAATGCTTCAAGTGTCCCATCTTCAAAGTCTGACTGAAACATACGATCAAGTGAAAGCAAACAAGAGAGTAGGGCGCTTATCCATAAAATTCCTGGAGTAATTGATTGTAACTTTGTATTTTCAGGTCCTATTGCAAGTGGAATCAAGATAATGATGAGGAAAAAAAAGCTTAAACTAAGGGTAAATCCACTGCCTGATCGTATTGATAATAAAATATCTCGCTTCAGGATCGAAATCATGAGCAAGACCCTTCAATAAATGGGTCATTTTGCAAACCATTTGCAATTTTAAATTCTAATATATTTAGAGGCTTAGCACCTTCAAATTCGATTGGAGTATGACTGGACATTATAATTCCACCATTTGTTTTCAAATGGCCCACTATAGCTTGATTAAATAACAGTAAGTTTTCTTTATCGAGTGCTGAGTAAGGTTCATCAAGTAACCAGACTTCACTTTTGCTAATTACAAGCCTTGCCAGAGCAACTTTTCTTTTTTGGCCCGCACTTAATTGAGCTATAGGGATATTTATAATATCTTGCAGCTTTAGAGATGAAATCGCTTTCTCTAATGTATCCCCAGCATAAATTCCATTCCAAAATGATAAATTTTCTTTGACTGTTAGGTTGGTCTTTAAACAATTTGTGTGGCCTAGAAAGCATATCTCTTTCGTCTTCTTTGTTATGATGCCCTCGGAATAAGACAAAATATTTGCAAGTGTCTTTAAAAGTGTTGTTTTGCCTGACCCATTAGGGCCATAAAGAGAGATGATTTGGGCTTTATTCAAGGTTAACGAGATATTCCCCAAGATAGAACGATTGTTTCTTGAGCAAGTTAGGTTTTTTACGGAAAGTAACATGTCTTAATATTATCTGAATAAGTATCAAAAAAAAATAGTAAATATTGGTGCCTATTTATCTGACCGTTTTGTAAAAATAGATTGATGTTAGTTGAGATTACAAGCTGTACACATTTGTATACAATTGCACAAACCTCTCTTGATCCACTTACGAGTTTAGTGCATAGCCTGAATGAGCTTAAGCCAAAATAGGGGATTCACATGACGATTATTGTCGGTAAAGATACAGCCAAAACTCGCAAAATTTTAAAATCTGGCGATTTATCAGTTGCCTATTATTCGATAGATGAAGCAGAAAGAGCTGGGCTTGGTAATTTTAAAAATTTACCAGCAGTTTTGAAAGTTGTTTTAGAGAACATGCTTAGATTTGAAGATGGTAAAACTGTTCATATTGATGATATCAAGGCTTTCTCTGAATGGGGTATCAATAATGGGAAAAACCCAATTGAGATAGCATACAGGCCAGCAAGAGTTTTGTTGCAAGATTTTACTGGTGTACCGGCGGTAGTTGATTTAGCGGCGATGCGAGATGCAATTATTGATTTAGGTGGTGATCCTAAAAAAATTAATCCATTAAACCCGGTGGATTTAGTAATTGATCACTCTGTGATGATTGACGAGTTTGGTAATGCTAGAGCTTTTCAAATGAATGTGGATAGAGAATATGAGCGAAATATTGAACGATATGAATTTTTAAAATGGGGTCAAAATGCCTTTAATAATTTTCGAGTTGTTCCTCCAGGTACAGGTATATGTCATCAGGTGAATTTAGAGTATTTGTCACAAACTATCTGGGTCGATAAGGACCAATCAGGGATGGAAGTGGCTTACCCGGACACATTGGTTGGAACGGATAGTCACACAACAATGGTAAATGGAGCCGCGGTTTTGGGTTGGGGTGTTGGTGGTATTGAAGCTGAAGCGGCAATGTTAGGGCAGCCCATTTCTATGTTGATTCCCGAAGTTATTGGTTTTCAGTTAACAGGTTCGATGCAAGAAGGAACTACGGGTACTGATTTAGTATTAAAGGTAGTTGAGATGCTCCGAGCAAAAGGGGTAGTTGGAAAATTTGTAGAGTTTTATGGTGATGGACTTGATAATTTACCTTTAGCGGATCGTGCTACTATCGCGAACATGGCGCCAGAATATGGTGCGACCTGTGGGTTTTTTCCTATCGATGATGAGACCTTAAATTATTTGAGAAAAACTGGACGTGAAGAGCAAAGAATAAAATTAGTTGAAAAATATGCAAAAGAAAATGGATTTTGGCGCTCAGCCGATTACAATCCAATTTATACTGATATTGTCAGTCTCGATATGAGCTCAATTGTTCCAGCCATCTCAGGACCAAAAAGACCTCAGGATTATGTGCCATTAGAAAAATCTCAACAAGCTTTTCAATCTGAAATGAAAAATAATTTTAAAAGACCGATGGGAAAGAAGGTTGAAGTAAAAGGTGAAAACTATTCGATGGAATCAGGTAAAATCGTTATTGCATCAATAACTTCCTGCACTAATACTTCTAATCCATATGTCATGATTGGTGCTGGCCTTGTCGCGCGAAAAGCAGCGGCACTTGGGCTTAGAAGAAAGCCCTGGGTAAAAACCTCCCTTGCACCTGGATCTCAAGTTGTATCTGCTTATTTGGAAGCAGCAGATCTTCAAAAAGATCTTGATTTGATGGGATTTAATTTAGTGGGTTATGGATGCACAACTTGCATTGGGAATTCTGGACCAATTCAACCTGAAATAAGTGCCGCAATAAGCCATGGAGATCTTGTTGCTACATCAGTGCTATCTGGGAATCGAAATTTTGAGGGGCGCATATCGCCAGATGTGAGAGCTAACTATTTAGCTTCCCCACCTTTAGTTGTGGCCTATGCAATTGCTGGTACTATGGATGTAAATTTGTCTTGTGATGTCTTGGGGCAAGATTTAAATGGAAATGACGTATATTTGAAAGATATTTGGCCAACAGCAACAGAAATTAAAGAGTTAGTGGAGGCTACAGTCACTCGTGAAGCTTTTACTGAAAAATACGCTGATGTATTCAAAGGTGATGATAAATGGCAATCAGTTGAGACAACGGATAGTTTGACGTATGATTGGCCAATTTCCTCGACTTACGTTCAAAATCCTCCATATTTTAAAAATATGGGCTCATCTGCCGGTATTATTTCTAATGTTAAAAACGCGCGCATTTTGGCCATATTGGGAGACATGGTTACAACAGATCATATTTCACCAGCGGGCTCATTCAAAGATACTACGCCGGCAGGTAAATATCTGATTGAACATCAAGTTCCAGTTCGAGAGTTTAACAGTTATGGTTCTCGACGGGGTAATCATGAGGTAATGATGAGAGGTACTTTTGCCAATATACGAATTCAAAATGAAATGTTAGAGGATCTGGAAGGAGGGTTTACAAAGAACCCTGATGGCGAAACTGTCTCAATATACGACGCTGCCATGTCATATAAACGGAGAGATGTACCACTCGTTATTATAGCAGGTGAACAATATGGAGCGGGTTCCTCTCGAGATTGGGCGGCAAAAGGAACAGCACTTTTGGGTGTAAAGGCAGTTATTGCTGAGAGTTATGAACGGATTCATCGTTCAAATTTAGTTGGAATGGGTGTGATGCCTTTTGAATTTACGGGGAGTGATAATAGAAGTTCGTTGAATTTGAATGGTGCAGAAAGCATAACAATAAGTGGTTTGGAAGATAAATTGAAACCTTTGTCAGAAGTACCTGCTGCAATTATTTATCCTGATGGGTTGGAAAAAAGTATAATTTTAAAATGTAGGATAGATACAGAAGTTGAAATTGAATATATTCAGAACGGTGGTGTACTACATTACGTCTTGAGAAATTTGGCAGATACTCAAAGAAATTGAATACTTAACATTTACTATTAAATCGTTCTTTTTTGACATACCGAGAGGCTTATTACGGTTTATTAACGCTCCTTTCTGTTTCGCATAGGTATTGTGCTTATGTTCTGCGATTTATGCGTGGTTTCTCGCCACCAAACATAGAAGCCTGCACTCACGACAACTAGGGCTCCAAAGTAGGTCGCCATATCGGGGAATTCATTAAATAATAACATTCCCCAAAAGGTAGCGAAGATAATACCGATATAAGAGTAAGGGGCAATTGCAGACGCTTCAGAAAGGGTAAACGCTCGAATTATACAATAATGCCCAATACCACCAGCAATACCCATAAATATCATTAATGTAAGGTCAAAATTACTAGGGGTTGTCCAATAGAAGGGGATTGCTAGTGAAGCTAAAATTGCGCCCATCAGGGCCGTATATAGAAAACTGGTCCATGGGCTCTCTTCTGCACCTAAAAATCGTGTTGAGATTGCGTAACCAGAATAACAAATTGCAGCACCGAGAGGTAAAAGTGCACTAAATTCAAATACATTTGTTCCTGGCCTAATTATAATAAGTGTTCCAATAAAGCCCAGTGAGACCCCAATAACCCTTCTAATGCCTGCTTTTTCTTTAAGAAATAGTACTGCAAAGATAGTTATGATCAGGGGGTTTATAGCCATTATTGCTGCAGATTTAGCAAGACCAACTAAATAAATCCCATTGAAGAAAAAACATGTTGCGGCAAATAAAAACGTGGAACGAATGAGCTGCAATTTGATAAATTTTGTTTTTAAAAGAGAGTTTAGTTTTGGTGCCAGAAAAATAAAGGCTAATATAAGTTGACTAGTATATCTTGCCCAGACAATCTGAAAAGTATCATAATTGCTACTTAAATGTTTTGCGATAATATCCATTATCGAAAACATAAATAACGTTGTTATCATAAATAAAATTGCTTGGTTTGAACTAGACAAGCTCTGAAAATTATTTTTCATATAGACTTTGGTAGGCCTACACCTATCATACTATCCCTTGTCACTAAGCTTTCTAGTTTTTCTATAGAAAATTCATCTGTCCCAGTAGGGCGATTTGGTAAAACAATGTATCGCATGTCTGCAGTACTATCATGTACACGAATAGAAATATCTTTAGGTAAGTTTAGACCAAACTCTTTTAATACTTTTCTGGGATATTTAACTATTCTGCTACGATAACTGCGTTGTTTATACCAATCAGGAGGCAATCCCAAAAGGTTTCTGGGATAACACGAGCATAATGTGCAGACTATAACATTGTGAGTAGTATTAGTATTTTCTAGGGCTATTAATTTTAACGCACCAATATCAAAGCCTAGTTCTTTTGATGCGGCAGAAGCATTTCTCAAAAGCCTCTTTTTATAGTCTGGATCACTCCAAGCTTTTGCTACTACTTTTGCACCATTTGCTGGAGAACGATCATCCATATCATTTATAGTTTTTTGAATTTCTATAGTTGATGTTATCCCTTTTGATATCAAGATTTCTCTGACTGCGATTTCCATATTTTGCCAGTAAGTTAATGGTTTATCTTGATCTTTTCTATAAGGATGTCCGGACGGGCTTAGCGGATTTGAATGATCATGAGGCATATTATTTAATCCTTTTGAATCCAATGTTCATAAATTTCTGCATCTACGGTATCTGCGGAACTCTCAATTTCATCACCCCAAATTTCAGACATTGCAAAACGAATTCGGTAAAGCTTTATTTTCTTAGCAGGTAAATCATAAGCAAGCTGCTCTGGATTTCTAAAGTAACCTAAATCTCTTTCTATTTCTCCAACCTTACCCCGTAAATAAGACGGAGTCCTTACATGCCCAGGGGGAAATATATTTTTAATTCTGACTTTCATTCCACTACTCAATTACACTAATATTACAGTCACCGTAGGTTTTTCCACGCTGCGCAACCTCTGCCATTTTTTCACCTAGTTCTTGAAGGTTGTAGGCACCAGCTTCTATAAGATTTTGATTTATCGAGGCCATCCAACGTTCATAATAGGTCATTTCATCGAAAGCATGTTCGCCCATATCTTCCAATACGCGTCTAAGGCCATCCACAGTGAAATAACCTTTATTGCTAGCTAAAACCATTAGTGCATCCACGCGTTTTTCCCACAGTTCAAAGTCATGTTCTGTAAAAGTAAGATTTTCTGCGTGCCTACCACCCATATCATGCCATCGAACATGGGCATCTTTCTTAAAATTGTTCTCCATAATTAATTGGTAAGATGAGACGGAACAATTAGCAATAAAAGAATGTAGGTTCACTAAAAAAGTTATATTTAACGAATTTATTATGTAAATTAATTTAATTTTTTAAAAACTAGTACGTGATTATTTGCGGGCATTTCAATTGTTTTGTAGTGCAGAAAATCTGTTACCTTGGCTAATTTTATAATATTGTTCATACATCTTAGGCCCCAATTTGGGTTTTCTCTTTTTAGTTTTTGGTCAAAGATTTTGTTACCTTCTCCATGATAGTTGTTACCCTTTTTGAAAGGACCATAAAAAATTGTTAAGCCACCCTTCTTGAGTATTTGGTTAGCATTCTCAAAAAAACCATTGATGACTGAGATTGGAGCAATGTGTATTACATTCATACTAAATATTAGGTCAAACTCTTTTAGATGTTCAACAGTATTAGCCCAATCAGTGGACGCATCTAATTTGAGAGTTTTTAAAATATTTAAAGATTGATCTTTGGCCCACGCGTCAGTGCTTTTGCAATGAATTTCATCTAAATCAGAACCTTGCCAGGTAATGTTTGGAAATTTCTGTGCTAAGTTGATTAAATGCTGTCCTGTTCCAGATCCAATCTCAAGCACTTGACCGTCTAATTCTTCTAAATAGGGAGTTAAGGCTTTTACTATCGGATCCTTATTTCGATAAAATACATCTGTTGTTAAACGAGGATCATTTTTTGAGTCATTTAGCGTTCTTCTATAGTTTTTTGCATGTGAACTAGTTGGCTTTATCACGCGTTTCTAGCTGGTCCAATTAACATTACCATTTGACGTCCTTCTAGTTTTGGCATGTTTTCTACTTTTCCAACTTCCAAAAGATCGTTTTCGACTCGGTTCAATAATTCTAAACCTAATCTTTGGTGCGCCATTTCTCGTCCTCTAAAACGCATAGTGATTTTTACTTTATCACCATTTGCCAAAAATTTAACAACACTTTTCATTTTAACTTCATAGTCGTGTGTATCAGTATTTGGCCTAAATTTTATTTCTTTGATATCGATTGTTTTTTGCTTACGCCTGGCTTCGGCTTCTCTCTTTTGCTGCTCATACTTATATTTCCCAAAGTCCATTACCTTGCAAACTGGTGGATTAGCATTTGGTGATATTTCAACTAAATCTAGTCCAGCTTCTTCAGCTAGCACCATTCCATGACTTGGGGTTGTTTCTCCTACATTGCCGCCATCGGCACCAATGAGACGGATTTTATCTGACGTGATGCGTTCATTTACGCGTGGGCCAGTCTCGCGCTCAGGAGGCGCGTTGTGTGGTCTTCGGGCTATTGCTTAATTCCTTTGTTCGTTTTCATTAGGTATGAGAGTAATACTCCAGTATGGTAGGTTCAAGCGAATAAAACTTTTTTATGCAATAAAAATTAAATATGAGCATACTTGTTGATATCTGGAAGGATTAGCATCACCAGAGGAGCAAAATTTTGCATCTTTAGAAAATTACAATATAATTAATTTTTAACAAACATTTTTCTTGGTGTATTGCAAAGGCATTCAGCACCATTTTCTGTTATCACAAATGGCTCTGTAATTTCTAATCCTCCATCATCCAACCATAAGGCAGGCATAAAATGAAAAGTCATCCCAGGTTGCATTATAGATGTATCTCCATCACGAAATGACATCGTGCGCTCTCCCCAATCCGGAGGATAAGAGACTCCTATGGCATAACCACATCTACTGTCTTTCTCAAACCCTAGCTTATTTAAAGTTTGATTGAATGCATTGGCAATGTCTTGACATTGATTACCAGGTTTGGCCTGCTCCAATCCCACATTAATACCTTCCAAAACAGCTTTCTCTGCGTCTAAATATTTTTGGGGTGGTGTACCAAGAAATAAAGTTCGAGATTGTGGGCATTGATATCTTTTAAACGCCCCAGCAATCTCAAAAAATGTACTTTCTCCCTTTTTCATTGGTTGGTCGTTCCAAGTTAAATGTGGCGCGGTTGCATCCATCCCCGATGGTGCCATTGGTACCATTGATGGATAATCTCCCCAAATTCCATCAACGCCACTAACAGATGCATGATAAACATCTGCGATTAGTTCATTTTTTGGCATTCCCACCACCGCTTTTTCGACTACTACTTCATGCATATGTTCAACGATCTTTGCGGCTTGTTTCATGTAAACGATTTCAGTTTTGCTTTTTATGGCTCTTTGCCAGTTTACTAATCCTGTTATATCTACAAATTTTACATCTAATTCTTTTTTTAATGTAAAAAAGGCAGACGCAGAGAACCAATAATTGTCCATTTCAACTCCGATGTTTCCCTCATTTAATTGCAGATCTTTTATTAGCTTTGCTAAGTCTGACATTGGATGCTTTTCAGGATTTTGAACATAGGTATCCTCGTATCCATGAATATTCTTAGATTCCATGAAGACTGTTCTTTTTGCACCGTTTGCGTCCATACCGCGACCCCACCAAACTGGATCTCCATCTAATGACAGTATTACCGCTTGATGAACGTAAAAGGACCATCCATCATACCCAGTTAGCCAATTCATGTTTGATGGATCTGAAATAATTAAGGTGTTCAATCCAGTCGAAATCATTTTTTTGCGGGTTTTTGTTATTCGTTTTTGAAATTCTTCTAATGAGAAATTTAATGGTGAATTCATAATAAATCACTTTCTTTGATTTTATTTAAGAATCTTAACTATCTAAGAAATAATGCCAAGATAAAATTGCGAAAATCGAAATATTTCATTTTGGTTAATTGCATCTCGTTAGTATATGTATCTCTGGACTTGAATTGATCGAAAGTTTGTTAGTTGTCTTTATAAATTAAATTTTGAGAATGTAATGTTAGAATATTTAAAAAGCGCAAACAAAAAAATTAACGAACATACTGGTGAAACAATCGCTATGGTGTCAAAAATGCTCAAGGAAATTGAATTGGGTGGTGAGGTAATTGTTGAAGACTATTCAAAAAAATTTGATAAATATACTGGTCTTTTAAATGTGTCTGAAGAGCAGATTGCTAAAGCTGAGAGTAGTCTATCTTCAGAGTTTAAAGATGATATCAGGTACGCTAAAGAAAATGTTGAAAGATTCGCTTTAGCACAAAGAAATTCTTTAAATGAATTTGATGTTGAAATAAGACCGGGGTTAATCGCCGGTCAAAAAACTATACCGTTGAGTGCAGCTGGATGTTACGTCCCCGGGGGACGTTATAGTCACATAGCTTCGGCAATTATGACAGTAACGACAGCAAAAGTTGCGGGCGTAAAGCATATTTCAGTATGCTCGCCACCTCGTGATGGACAGCAGATGCCAAATGAAATAATTTATGCGGCGAATTTTTGTGGGGCTGATTCAATTTTCTCAATTGGTGGTGTTCAAGGCATTGCTTCATTGGCTTTTGGCCTTTTTGGAATGCCTGCAGCAGATATTATTGTTGGACCAGGAAACCAATTTGTCGCAGAGGCTAAGAGATTACTTTTTGGCCAGGTTGCAATAGATATGATTGCTGGTCCTACTGATAGTCTGTTGATTGCTGATTCAACTGCTGACCCAATATTGGTAGCTACAGACTTAGTGAGCCAAGCCGAGCATGGTTATAATTCACCAGTTTGGTTGCTCAGTGATGATAGGGTGCTCTGTAAAGAAGTTCTTAAGCTGGTTCCAGTTTTAATAGATGAACTGCCTTCAATTAATAAAAAAAATGCAAAAAAAGCTTGGATTGATTATGCTGAAATTATTTTATGTGAAGATCGTGAATCAATTGCTTCGAATTCTGATAGAATTGCCCCTGAGCATTTGAGTATTCATGCTAGTGAGCTTGATTGGTGGTTGAACAGGTTGACTTCTTATGGCTCATTATTTTTAGGTGAAGAAACAACCGTGTCTTTTGGGGATAAAGTTTCAGGCCCAAATCATGTTTTGCCCACTTCAGGGGCAGCAAGGTATACAGGTGGTCTGTCAGTTCATAATTTTAGAAAAATAGTTACCTGGCAGAGTTCAACGCAAGAGGCGGTAAAAGAACAAGCGGTTAAAACAGCACGAATTTCAAGAGCAGAGGGCATGGAAGGCCATGCCAGAGCGGCAGATATTAGATTGAAAAAATTTTTTCCAAACGAAAATTTTTGAATTGAATTAAAATTAACCATTTTTTTATTTTTGGTCTTGTTTCTTACCTTAACTATAGGGAAAGCTATTAAGATGGACTCAAAAAAAAATAATGAAAATATTCTCGCTGGCTTAATTTGGATGATTGTAACTGGCTTAATGTTTGTGGCGGTCACCGGAATTGTTAGGCATGTTGGATCAGATATTCCAGCGGCACAAGCAGCGTTTATTAGGTATCTCTTTGGCGTTTTGATAATGGCACCATTTTTTCTTAAAATGTTTAATAAAAAACGTTCAAAGTTAGTTTACTCTGTTCATGCGTTAAGAGGATTTTCTCATGCGCTTGGGGTAATTTTATGGTTCTACGCGATGGCAAGAATAACTGTCGCCGAAGTAACTGCTATAGGTTATGTCGCACCAATTTTTGTTACCTTAGGAGCTGCACTTTTCTTAGGTGAAAAATTGGCTCTTCGTAGAATCCTAGCGGTTATTATTGCTTTTATAGGGGCATTAATTATTCTGAGACCAGGGTTTCGAGAAATCGAAATTGGGCATATTGCTCAGTTGTGCGCAGCACCTTTATTTGCAGTAAGTTATCTTTTGACAAAATTTATGACAAAAAATGAAGAGCCAGTGGTGATTGTGGGGATGCTCACTATTTTTGTAACTATTGGCCTTGCCCCGTTTGCCCTTTATAATTGGGTAGCACCTTCTTTAAATGAAGTGTTATGGTTGGCTCTCGTCGCTGTTTTTGCGACTGGAGGTCATTATACGATGACCCTTGCTTTAAAAGCGGCACCTATAATGGTAACGCAACCAATAGATTTTTTAAGGCTTGTTTGGGCAACTTTATTGGGTTTGCTTATATTTTCAGAGCCTTTAGACTTTTATGTCCTTGTCGGTGGTGGTCTTATTATCGCTGCAGTCACGTTCATTTCATACAGAGAAGCGAGATTGAACTCCAAGTCTAAGACGCCAATCCCTGTTGTAACTAAAAATTGAATTGATCAGGCCTTACAAATGTGGATGAATTAAAGGAATAATGGAGGCAAAAATGTCAATAATTGTAGATTTGCGTGATGAAAATTGGATGTCAGATACTGATTTAAAGAAGATAATTTCTGCTGATTTGCCAAATGTTGACATTTATTGTGGGCCTGCGACCTCCAAGATGCCTGATATAACAATGGCAGTTGTTATAAAAGATTTGAATCAAGAAAGTATTAATAATTTGCCAAATTTGAAGTTAATTCAAAAAGTAGGTGCTGGTGTTGAAAAAGCCGTATTAAATAAAAATTTGCCAGATAGTGTGAGGATCGCTCGAATGAGTAGCTACTTTCAGGCAAAAGAAATGGCTGAATACTGCTTGGCTGAAATATTATGTTATCAACGAAACATACGTGGATATAGCAAAAATCAATTAGGTGAAGTGTGGGCGCCCATTCAGCCAGAAAAGACAAAAAGTAAGACTGTTTGTGTTTTAGGAATGGGATTGATTGGCGGCCAAATTGCTAAATTGCTAAAAAATTTTGGTTTTAAGGTTGAGGGCTGGAGCCGAACACAAAAAAATATTCCTGGCATTAAAACCTATACTAAAATGGCTGGGTTGAAAAAAGCAGTGGCCAATGCAGATTATATTATTGGAATTCTACCGGAAACAGCTGAAACGCGGGGCTTATTAAACTCGGAGATTTTTGGAGAATTCAAAAGAGGTTCAGTTCTGATAAATATAGGTAGAGGTACTTTAATCGTTGAAGGAGATTTACTAGATGCTCTTAATCAGGGTTTATTAATTGGAGCAACTTTAGATGTAACACAAAATGAACCCCTGCCCGCAGGGCACCCCTTTTGGAAACACTCGAAGATAGCGATAACTCCACATGTGTCAGGTTGGGATGTCGATGATGCACTTAAAACTATTGCTCTTAACTATCGTAAATTGTTAGAAAATGAACCTTTGCTTTTTGAAGTTGATCGTAGTCGAGGTTACTAAATTCAAATCAAAAATATAATAATTGAGGTAAATTGAAGATGTTGAAAAAAAATCTTGGAAGAAATACTTTTGAAGTTTCAGAACTTTGCTTAGGCTCAATGACTTGGGGTACGCAGAATACTAAGCTAGAAGCATTTGAGCAGATTGACATGGCTTTGGATTATAATGTCAATTTTATTGATACAGCTGAAATGTATCCTGTAAATCCTCTTTCAAAAGAGACACAGGGAAATTCAGAAAGAATTATTGGGGAATGGTTGGAAAAATCCAAAAGGCGTAACGATATTATAATTGCTACAAAGATTTCTGGTAAAGGTTATAAAGCTGTTAGAAATGGGGACGGGATAACAAAAAAATCAATAAAACTGGCTGTAGAGAATTCACTTAAGAGTTTAAGGACAGATTATATCGATCTTTATCAGCTGCATTGGCCCAATCGTGGCTCTTATATGTTTCGACAGAATTGGAATTATGATCCTTCTGATCAACTAAAAGAAGAAACGTTAGAGCATTTTTTTGAAGTTTTGGAAGCAATCAACAACTTGGTTAATGATGGTAAAATACTCCATTTTGGACTTTCAAACGAGAGCGCTTGGGGCACTGCGACATGGTTAAAAATAAGTGAAAAGTATAATTTACCTAGAGTAGTTTCAGTGCAAAATGAATATTCTTTATTATGTCGACTTTTTGATACTGATCTCTCAGAATTATGTCATCATGAAAGTGTTAGCTTATTGGCATTCTCGCCAATTGCAGCTGGTTTATTAAGTGGAAAATACCAAAATGGAGCCATCCCAGAAGGATCACGGATGTCAATTGTTAATAATCTTGGTGGAAGAGTTTCAAAAAATGTGTTTAAGGCTTCAGAAGCTTATCTATCTATTGCAAGGGAATTTGGAATTGACCCATGTCAAATGGCCTTAGCCTTCTGTAGATCACGCAGTTTTATGGGGTCTGCAATCATTGGTGCAACGAATACTATTCAACTAAAAAACGCCTTGGAATCGAGCTCTTTGCAACTCAGTCAGGAGATTTTATCAAAAATTGATGAAGCTCATAGAACCTATCCAATGCCATACTAAGAATATTTTAATTTAAAGATTATTTAATTTGTTTTATTTTTGTCGCTTTCAGGGTTGCTCAAGTTGCAGGAATCATTTTTGGTTTCAATAAAGGAGTGTGGATATGCCATTAGAGATGAATAGAGAAGTTTTTATAACGTGCGCTGTGACTGGGTCGGGTTCTACTCAAGATAGATCTCCAAATGTGCCAAGGTCTCCAAAAGAAATTGCAGATAGTGCTCTCGCGGCGGCGGAAGCTGGTGCAGCGGTGGTTCATTGCCACGTTAGGGAGCCGGATACAGGCCTACCCTCTCGAAGGTTAGATTATTACCGCGAAGTGACTAGTTTAATTCGATCATCTTCAATAGATGTTGTTCTTAATCTAACAGCCGGTATGGGGGGGGATATGGTATTTGGTGGAGTTGAAGAGCCACTTCCTCTCAATCAAAATGGAACCGACATGGTAGGTTCAACAGAGAGAGTAGCACATGTTGCAGAGTGTTTACCAGAAATTTGCACCCTCGACTGTGGTACAATGAACTTTGCTGAGGCTGACTATGTAATGACTAATACCCCTGGAGTTTTGCAAGAAATGGGTCGAAAAATGACCGCATTAGGTGTGAAGCCAGAGATTGAGGCCTTTGATACGGGTCACCTATGGTACGCAAAGCAGCTTGTTGCAGATGGTATTTTGGAACCAGACGCCTTAGTTCAGCTCTGCATGGGTGTTCCTTGGGGAGCGCCAGATGATCTAAATACATTTATGGCGATGGTAAACAACGTTCCAAATAATTGGACCTTTTCTGCTTTTGGATTGGGTAGAAACCAAATGCCATATGTTGCTGCAAGCATACTGGCAGGTGGGAATGTAAGAGTCGGTTTGGAAGACAATTTAATGTTAGATAAAGGAATTTTAGCAACTAATGAAAGTTTGGTACATCGAGCGGCTGGAATTGTAAGAGATTTGGGGGCAAAATTATTGGGTCCTGAAGCTGTTCGAAAAAGGTTAAATTTGACTAAACAAGAGCCAAATTTTTAAAAATTTTACAAGGAATTACTGATGATTTCTAAAGTTATGAGAGACGGTTTGTCCTTATGTTTGAAACCAGTAGAAAACGCTTTTTGTTTACCACCTCTCGCCTATACTTCATCTGAAGCATTAACTTTAGAGAAAAAATCAATTTTTGATAATGGGTGGATTCCGATAGGAAGAGCTGACCGTCTTAAAGGCATTGGTGATTTCACAACACTAGATATTATTGGCAGACCAGTAATTTTAATAAGAACCAAAAAAAATGAACTTAGCGCACTGGCAAATTCATGTCGCCACCGAGGCGCCAAGTTGCTCTCTGGAAGTGGAAATATAAAAGGGATTAGGTGCCCGTTTCATAGCTGGTTGTATCGAATAGATGGATCCTTGGCAGCAGCACCTAGAATGGAAGGATCAGTTTCATTCCAGAGTTGTAATAATGACTTAATTAAATATGCAATGAGTGAAAGATTAGGTTTTTTGTTCATTTCTTTTGACGAAAAACCAATTGATATAGATCAATGGTTGGGAAATTTTGAACAGTTACATGAGTGTTGGCCTCTATCCCAAATGATAACCACAAGAACTTGGACAAGAGAGTTTGCTTTTAACTGGAAATGTTTCATTGATGTTTTCAACGAGTATTACCATCTACCATTTGTTCACAGAGATAGTATTGATGCTGTTTATAATACCCCCAACCAGGGTGATATTTCTAAAGGTAACTTTGCAACACAATTTGGTAAAACAGAAGGAACTGGTGGGTTGCTTGAAAGTCAGCAGACTTTTGCTTTTGGTAATATGCCTGGACTAAAGAGTGAAGCCTTATTAGGTGCTAGATATACTTGGATGTTCCCCTCAATGACATTTGCTTGTTCAAACGACGCCCTGTGGGTTTATGAGGCTCGGCCATTGAATGAACACACATGTGTTGTTACGCAGTCAACCTGCTTCCATCCAGAAACAATCGCTAAAAATAATTTTGATGAAGTGGCCGAGGTATATTACAACAGAATGGATACAGCTTTAGACGAAGATATAGTAGCATTACAGAACCAATTTTCTGGCTTAAAATCTCCAGAGGCTAGGCAAGGGCCTTTTTCTCCAAACCTAGAGCATAATGTAGCCGCTTTTGCGCAATGGTATTCAACAAAAATTCTTAACATGTCTCAAGATATTATAAAGGGTAAGCTAATATGAATAAAACAGTAGCAATTATTGGAGGTGGGATTATTGGTGGCGGTTGGGCAGCCAGGTTTAGGCTTAATGGCTGGGACGCAAAAATTTATGACACAGACCATCAAGCTGTGAGAAAAATTAGTGAGGTTTACGAAAATGCAAAAAGGTCAATGCCTGGATTGTCTGAGGTTGAATTGCCAAAGCCTGGAAATATAACCTTCTGTAAAACCATTGAAGAGGCATCGATAGGTGCAGCGTTTATAATTGAGGCAGTGCCAGAACGGATTGAAGTCAAGCATTCTGTTTACAAACAAATCGAATTATCCAATAGCGATGGTATTATCGCTTCATCAACATCGGGAATAATGCCCACTGATTTACAAAGTAACATGAAATATCCTGAGCGCTTAATAGTAGCGCACCCATTTAATCCAGTTTATTTACTTCCTCTCGTTGAATTAGTTGCGGGTAAAAAAACTCAGGATAAGTATATCGATGATGCAAGAGAATTAATCACTAGTTTGGGTATGTACCCTCTACACTGCCGTGTCGAAATTGAAGGATTCCTTTCAGATAGGTTACAAGAAGCCTTATGGCGCGAGGCTCTTTGGCTTTTGCATGATAAAGTTGCGACAGCCGAAGAATTGGATGCTGCGATTGCATTTGGTCCAGGGTTAAGATGGGCACAAATGGGAACTATGCAAACCTTTCATCTAGCTGGAGGAGAAGGTGGTATGCGAGCGATGTTGGCTATGTTTGGCCCTTGTTTGAAATGGCCATGGACTAAACTAATGGATGTTCCTGAACTCACTGATGATTTTGTTGAGATGGTTGGCAATCAATGTGATATTCAATCTTCAGATTTTAGCCCTCGGGAACTAGAAAAAATTAGGGATAATAATTTAGTTGCAATGATGCGGGCTCTTAAAGGGCAAAATTGGGGTGCTGGTAAAACTCTGATAGAGTATGACAAAAAGATTGCTCCAGATGAGGTTGTCAGTTTGAACGAACCATTGTTAACGGCTACTCGGGTGATCCCTTTGGATTGGACAGATTATAATGGTCATATGAATGAAGCTAGATATTTGCAGGCGTTTTGTGATGCTACTGACAAGTTTATGGAAGAGATTGGATGTGATGCGAAATATATAAAAACAGGAGGGAGCTATTTTACTGCTGAAACACATATTCGTCATATCGAGGAGGTCCTTGCAGGATCAAAGATTTCCATCAGGACTACCTGCTTGGATGGAACAGAGAAAAAAATCCATATAATCCATGAAATGCTGGGAGATACAGGTCAATTACTTGCAACCGGTGAGCATGTGTTATTGCACGTAAGTTTGACTACTCGCAAAGTAAGTAATGCTGCTGATCATATTCAAGATAAATTAGCTAAATTGACTTTAGCACATTCGGGAATTTCAAAACCTGATGGTGTGGGTCGATATGTGGGACAACCTCGATGACCCAGAGAGTTTTAATAACAGCTGGTGCGGATGGAATTGGCCTTGAGATTGCTAAAAGTTTTTTAAAGAATAATGCACGGGTCTGGGTTACAGACATTAATCAAGACGCCATAAATGATCTTCCTGATGGAATTCAAGGAAGTTGTTTGGATGTTGTTGATGAAATTGGGATGAGTAACTTGTATGATAAAATTATAAAAACTTGGGGTGGATTGGATGTCTTATGCGCAAATGCGGGAATAGCGGGCCCAACTGCAGCAATAGATCAAATTTCTCTTAAGGATTGGAGCCATTGCTTAAAAGTTAACCTAGATGGTACATTTATTGCAGCTAAATATGCAGCAAAAATATTCAAAAAACAAAATTCAGGTGTATTGAATATAACATCATCAACAGCTGGTCAGTATGGTTATCCCCATCGTTCTCCTTATTGTGCTGCTAAATGGGGTGTTATTGGGCTAATGAAGACTTTAGCGATGGAACTTGGTCCATCAGGCATAAGGGTTAACGCCATTTGTCCAGGTGCTGTGGAGGGAGCAAGAATGGAAAGTGTATTGGCTAATGAATCAAAAGTTACTGGCTTAACGAGAGAGAAGATTTACGATGGTTATTCTGCTGGCACTTCAATGCAGACCTGGATTGATGCTCATGATATCGCTGAAATGATAGTTTTTCTATCAAGTAAGAAAGCACGTTTTGTTTCAGGACAAGTTATTGCTGTTGATGGAGATACGTTTAATCCAAACCCTCAGATTTAAGTGGGCTTGTCTTAATCAGCTATTTTCAAGCAGCCTCTAGCTGGCTTCGTCTCTCGCTCTCTTCTCGAGATAGCGCTACCGAGGTTCTTATTCCTTTAGAAACAAACTCCATCAATCCTTCGACTACACGCTCATTTGGATCTATACCAGCACAAGAAAGAACTTCCCTACCATCTCTAGAACGTGCCCAACGGGCTATTACTTCTGGACCATTTCCAAATTTCTTATCATCAGCTATGGCATCATCAAGAGCCGCCAACACTACTGCTGCAAATAACTTTCTAGATCTAGAACCTTGATCGTTAGTCCAAGCTAAGTCGTTGTGGTGGTCACGCATTTTTATTACCCTAATTATTAAGTGCTAGTTTTCATTCCCACTTCTCTATCATAAAACGACAGTATTTTGGTAATGTAATTATTGCATAACAGATATGCAATTAATGCATATCTAGTGTTCAACAAATATGATGCACTTGAATAGTGTAGAAGCGAAAGTTATACGAAGTCAATATTTTCACATTTAGTAAAGGGTCATAAATGCCAAAAATTAATGGAAATGAAATTCGTCCTGGATATGTTCTAGAGCACAATGATGGCCTTTGGATCGCTGTAAAAGTTAATCATGTTAAGCCTGGGAAAGGTGGGGCATTTGCACAAGTTGAAATGAAAAACTTACGTTCTGGTTCGAAATTGAATGAACGCTTTCGTTCTGATGACAAAGTTGAGAAAGCAAGATTAGAGCAAAAGGATCAGCAATTTTTGTATGAAAATGACGATATGTTAGTTTTTATGGATATGGAGACTTATGATCAGATTGAGTTACAATCAGATTTGTTGGGAGACCGAAGGCCTTTTTTGCAAGATGGTATGATGGTAAAAATTGAATATTTTGGTGATGAAGCGCTAAACGTGTCAGTACCACAGAAAGTTACTTGCGTTGTTAAGGAAACGGAACCTGCGATAAAGGGACAAACTGCGGCAAATAGTTACAAACCCGCAGTACTGGATAACGGTGTCAGGGTTATGATTCCTCCATTCGTTGGACCTGATGAGTCTATAATAGTTAACACTGAAACTTTTGAGTACACAGAGCGCGCTTAAAACTCTAAACTACTTAACAATATTACCAAGCTTATTATTATTAAGTTTATCCCAAGTATTTCTAATTTTGTATGTTTTTCCTTGAAAAAAAAATAAGACCCAATAAAGGTGAAAACTAATTCAATCTGTCCTACAGCTCGTACATATGCGGCATTTTGTAGTGTAAATGCCATAAACCAACAATAACTTCCCAATATTCCAAAAATGCCGACTAAGCCAGATATTCTCCATAATATGATAGTTTTGTATGCTTCTTTCCTATCGGATATAGTTAGCCAGAAAGCCATAAGAGTTGCTTGGAAAATAGTTACAAAGGCCAGAGTTGTTGCGGCCCTAATAATAAAATTTCCATCTATTAAGGAGAGAGAAGCAGCTCTATAACCAACCGCGCTGAAGCCAAAAAATGCACCGGCCCCTAACCCTATAAGACTAGTTTGGTTAAAATACTGTGATATAGACGTCGGGTTGGAAAGTTTTTTTGGCCTGGAAAGAAAAATTAATCCAAGAAAACTAATCAAAATAGCTAATGCACCATAGGCTGATAGTGATTCACCTAAAAATAAAAACCCAACTATAGCTGTTTGAATTACTTCTGTTTTTGTAAATATTATCCCAATAGAAAAATTTCGTTTTTCAAAAATTTTTATTGTAAGAATAGTTGCTAAAATTTGAGCTATGCCGCCCATCGCGCAATACAAAAAAAATTTTGTCTGAGTGCTTGGTAATGGATAGTCAAAATTCGTTAAGAGGATAAAAAGTAAAATTGCCGCAATCGGTGCTCCAAAAATAAATCTGGCAAATGTTGCACCTGTGGGCGTCAATCCCGAATGATTAAGATTTCTTTGCAACATAAATCTTAAATTTTGGACAAAAGCAGCAGAAATCGTAAATATTATCCAAAGTTGCATATTTTTTTTAAAATCGCCTATGTTGAAGAAATAATTGAGATAGTTTAGCACTGATTATTAATTATGCATAGTAAGAGAACCAATCAAATGATAAATCGCCGACATTTTCTAATCTGCTCCTCTGCCATAGTAATGTGTGCCGTCACTCCAATAAAATGTTTTGCAGCATTTGAAATTTCACATTCTGAAAAAGTATGGAGAAAATTATTAACGCCAGCACAATTTGCAATTTTACGTAAGTGGAAAACAGAAAGAGCATTTACCAACAGTCTTTACGGTGAAAAATCTAATTTGCTGAGAGAAAGCCGTGCTGGAACTTATAATTGTGCTGGATGTAATTTACCGCTTTATTCATCTGAAAAAAAATATGACAGCGGCACGGGCTGGCCCAGTTTCTGGGCTCCAATTGGTGGAAACGTAGATTATAGGGATGATCGCTACTTTTTAAAAATCTTAGTAGAAGTACACTGTAAAAGATGTGGTGGCCATCTTGGTCATGTTTTTGACGATGGCCCACAACCAACAGGAAAACGACATTGTATTAATGGCTTGGCTCTAACTTTTGAGGAGAATTGAGTTTGGAGAAACTGAAAGAGCTTCAAAATGAAATTAACGCTGGTAATCGACGTGCTTTAGCAAGAGCCATAACATTGGTTGAAAGCACGCGAGCAGATCACAGAAAAGAAGCTCTGTCCTTAATGGATAGTCTCAATACTAATAATAAGAAATCAATTCGTATTGGATTAACTGGAACACCTGGAGTTGGAAAGTCAACTTTTATTGAGAGTTTTGGCCTTATGTTGATTAACAAGGGTTTGAAGGTTGCTGTATTGGCGGTTGATCCAACTTCTAAGAGATCTGGAGGGTCAATACTTGGTGACAAAACTCGAATGGAGTTATTGTCAAGGGAGCCTAAAGCTTTTATCAGGCCATCGCCAAGTGGAAATTTGCAAGGGGGTGTGGCACTCAGAACAAGAGAAGCAATCGCATTATGTGAAGCAGCTAAATTCGATATCATAATTGTTGAAACTGTAGGAGTTGGTCAATCAGAGGTGATGGTTTCGGAAATGACAGACATATTTCTTCTTTTGATAGCGCCTGGTGGTGGAGATGAGCTTCAGGGTGTCAAAAGAGGGATTATGGAAATTGCAGACTTAATTCTGGTGAATAAAGCAGATGGGGATTTAGAAGCGGCAGCGATTAGAACTTCTGCTGATTACTCTGGTGCTTTGAGATTATTGCGCAAAAGAAAAATTGATCCAGAAAATTTTCCAAAAGTATTAACTTTGTCTGCCTTGGAATCAATAGGATTGGATAATGCTTGGAATGAAATTGAGGAGCTAAATAATTGGCGACATAAAACTGGGGTTTGTTCTGAAAATAGAAAACACCAATCATTAAAGTGGTTTAATTCTGAAGTGAAAAATAGAATAATTGGGAGAATAGAGGCTGATGCAGAAATTACCAAATTAACGACTGAGCTTGGTGATGCCGTTTTTACTGGTGAAATTACACCAGAACGAGCAGTAGATACTGTTTTAAGTAAAATAATAAAAAATAAACTCTAAGAAAGATATGAATCTCTTGACGTCACAGAATTCAAAGCCTATTGAAAGCTCTCAAATGAAATATAGCCTGTTTTAATTTTTTTAGGGATAAATATTATGTCGCGTCGTTGTGAGTTAACTGGAAAAGGTGTAATGGTTGGCAATAATGTAAGTCATGCAAACAATAAAACAAAACGCCGATTTCTACCAAATTTGAATGATGTAACAATTTTATCAGAGATTTTAGATCGATCTTTTAAGTTTCGTGTATCCGCAGCAGCTTTGAGAACAGTTGACCATCGCGGTGGTTTGGATGGTTTTATGGCAAAAGCAAAGGACAGCGAATTGTCAGAAAAAGCTTTAAAAGTAAAGCGAGAGATACAAAAAGCTCAAGTGACAACCTGAAAGTTTGTTTTCAAATATAAGCAATTGACATAACTTATTGTGATATAATTTAGATTATAAATAACTAAACTTCCTGAATGTTTAATGATTAATAGCTGTAAAAACACCAATCGCTCCAACAAATATTAAGCTGATGGCCCAAACGAAGTCTAAATTAAACCACGTTTTTGAAATAAACTTCAAACCCAACCAGAAATAAACAATAGTGGCCAGAAATGCGCCAACCAAAGACATGGCCAAAGTATGTACTAAAGCTACCATAAAAGCAGTTCCAATTTTTGAGCCCATGAGAGTTCTAGCTGCCTCATGTCCTGCATCGAAATCTTCTGGTGCGCAAATTCCAAGAAATATTGGAACTAACATCAAGCCAGCACCATGTGCCAGTGCGGCCAAAAATGACCACAACGCTAATTTTGACGGTGGTATTCGTGCTAAAAATTTTGGGTGTCGGTTATTTATAAGAAGATAAACTCCCAAGGATATTACCAATAGACCAGCTCCTATTCTTATTTCACTTTCCCAAATGATAAATGATGTGAGAATTGAAAATGGTAATAGTATAATTAACATTGATATTAGGTGGCCAATACCTAATGCAATTGTTGCTTTAAATAAGGCGGATTTTTTTCGTTCAAAAAGTGCTGCTGATACGGCAAGAGGCCAACCCATTGCTGGATTGAAGCCATGATATATGCCAGAAAAAATGACGGCCCCCCAAAGGGCCGTCAAACTACTTAAATTTTCCATTTATTAAACTGAAGGGAAGCAGAAGCTATCTGTGGAACAATCACCACCTTCAAGTCTTATTTGATGTGATCTATACCCTTCAGGAAATTTTACCCAGAAATCTTTGTTTAATGTAAAGTCACCATTGTCTGCAACATCCGCCATAACCATGGCGCCACCTCTTTCACCTGGATAAAATTGGTCATCCCAAGTTGAATACAATGAGTTAGTCCAGTAAACTCGTTTACCATCACGACTGACCTCTAACATTTGAGGCCCATAACCAAATTCCTCACCGTTTGAGTGTTTAGTTTTTGTCACAATTCCGCCAATTTCAACTTTACCGTTTAAGACTGGATTCATGGGATCGCTTACATCATATTGATGCATCTCACCAGTACCCCAACAAGCTACATATAAGTATTTATCGTCTAGACTTAAGTCAATATCTGTAACAAGTGGTGGAACCGCAGAAAATCCCTTCAGTAGCTCAGGTAGATCATCTGGATCTGCAGCTACTGGTGGTATAGTGATGGTCTTCTTTGCTTCAAAAGTGCCATCTTCTTTCCTCCACCAAGTGAATATTGCTCCTTCTAAGTTTGAGGTATCTACAACGACACCACAAAAGCCATATTCTTTTGCAGGGTCATGAGCAGGGCGGATTTCCAAGGCCATTTGATGATTTGCACCAAGATCGATCGTTTGAATATTTTTCCTTGCACGCAGGTCCCAAAAATGAATTGAGTGCCCATATTTATTGCTCAAAAGGTCTTCTGCAACAATCCCATTTTCATACTGGGGAGGAAGACCCCATTCTGAGCTTACCATATAATCACGGGGTAGATTCCACCAGAAATCATAACCTTTGTCCTGAGCTCCACGGTCCATTTCATATCTACCAAGAATATCAAAAGTTTCACAATCCATAATAAAGATTCCTGGAGGTCCATCTGTACCATCCTTTCCTCCTCCACCAAGAGTAGAAACATAGATTCCTTCTGGACCACAGTGAATAGTGTGTGGACGTGAATATCCAGTTTTAGCCATGATTTCATCAGCTTCAATAATCCGATGAATTTTTGCTTTAAGCGGTTCCTTCACATCAATAACATATATGCGTGAAGATCTAATTCCTGGTATAATTAGATATCGTCTTTCTAGAAACGCGTGTCCAGTAAGTGGAGATAGTGAAGACGAGCATGCATTCCATCCAAAATGATGAAACTCATCACCTAAATTTGGCATAAACAAACTATGTAATATATCACCATATGTTTTTGATTTTGGGTTAACATCAATCACCGCTAATCCATCTGGTTTAGATCCGTCTGGACTCAGCATTAACGTAAAGGCCAATTTCTCGGCTGGAGCTTTCATTGCCAATTCTGCTGTGGCATAAAAGGTCGGGTCTGGTCTTAAATTCATAAATTTCCTCCATTATATGTTATTTTTAATTTTGGGCCAGTTTCTTATTTGGGCCAGTTTCTTAGTTTCTTTAATTTGAAATTTTTGTTTTTCTCATTTTTGGAATATTTATTATCCAGTGAGCCACTCCCTTCCTTTAAGCATCACACTCCAATAAACTGCTGGTAATATTGATTTTTTTAAAATCCAAGCCAGCCTGCGTGGCTTTGTTGAGTCCCATGGAAATGTTGGCATTACTTTTCCACCATAACCAAATTCAGCCAGAATGATTTTTCCTTTTTCAACTGTTAAGGGACAAGAGCCGTATCCGTCATATTGAGGTGCAGGATTTTGCCCACTTAGACATGCAACAATATTTGATGCAACGATTGGAGCTTGTTTTCGTACAGCAGCAGCAGTTTTTGCATTTGGTGTTGAAGTTACATCGCCAATACCAAATATGTTTGAAAATTTTGTATGTTGAAGCGTAGCCTGGTCAACATCAACCCAACCACCGTCATTAGAAATTGGACTGGATTTTATAAAGTCTGGGGCACATTGTGGTGGGCAAACATGAATCATATCAAATTTCTTTTCTACAACTTCAGGCTCTGAACCTTCTTTTGTCACTTTAAACCATGCTGTTTTATTTGGGCCATCTATTTTTACTAAATTATGGCCAAAGTCTAAATCAATATCATACTTTTTTACATACTCCATGAGCGGTGGCACATATGGAGCACAACCAAATAGAACTGGACCTGCATTGCAAAATGAAATGTTCATTTCTTTTAGTTGATTCTTCTTCAACCAATGATCGCATGACAAATACATCGCTTTTTGAGGTGCTCCAGCACATTTTATAGGCATTGCTGGTTGAGTAAAAATAGCTTCTTTACCTTTCATGTCTTGAACGAGTTTCCATGTATATGGGGCAAGATCATAACGGTAATTTGAAGTAACACCATTTTGTCCAAGTGCATCATTTAGGCCCTCTACAGCATCCCAGTCAAGTTTTAGGCCACATGCTACAACTAGCATTTTGTATTTTAAATTCGTTCCATCTGATAAAGTTACGGAGTTTTCCTCTGGTTCAAAAGACTTGACTGATTCTTTTATTCTTTTTACTCCATTTGGCCATACTGAAGCTGTATCCCGACATGTTTCCTCTTTATTAAAAATACCCGCACCAACCATCGTCCATCCAGGTTGATAATAGTGTTTATCAGATGGTTCTATTATAGTTATATCTAATGTTTTATCTCTTTTAAGCAGGCTAGTAGCAGTTGCGATGCCACCGGCACCACCTCCTACAATTACAATTTGGTTTTCATCGGCCATTTATTTCCTCCAGATTTCAAGCATGTATCAAGATGTTTGAATAAATACTCGGTTAATTTTGATCTTTTTGTCAATGGTTCTAGTTCCTACGTTACGTCATAAGCTTTTTGAAAATCCAATATTTTATCTTAGAATGGCTGATAAAGTATGGAATCCCATACTCAAAGTTTACGTTTTAGTAAAAAATATTTATTGCAATTACATTATCATCAGATATTCATTTTTTACTATTAATTTATTTAAAAAATCAAAATTTCTAAAGTGCTCTGAAAAGGAGTTAATACAGATGAAAAATTTTATGATAGCTCTTAAATTATTGTGTTTTCTGGCATTTTCGGCTAATGCCGAAATTGTAATTAAAGATGCGTTCGCAATTAAAAGTGTGCCAACTGCAAAATCAGGAGCTATCTTCATGATTATTCACAATCAAAGTGACTCTGAAGAACATCTACTTTCAGCAAGAACAGAAATATCAAAAATGGCTCATCTTCATACTCACAAAATGATTGATGACGTAATGAAAATGATTCATGTGAAGAATGGATTTAAGATACCAGCTAAAAGTATGCTTCATTTAGCGAGAGGGGGTCACCATATTATGTTGATGGGTATTGATAAATCTCTTAAAAAACATGAAACTTTTGATTTGAATTTAAAATTTAAAAATGCTGGGAATATTACAACGAAAGTGATTTATCATGGTGCTGGAATGAAAGAAAATTCCGAAACACATGACCATTAACCACTTAATAAATACTATTTAATTATTTATAAATTTTTAACTTTAGAAAATTATAAATATTCCAAAAACCCTTTTAGAAAATATAAAAGCATTGTATAGAAATAGTAATAGATAAAATTTACATTAAATTATACAAGGAAAAAAAAATGGCATTTGATCTCCCAGATTTACCATATCATCATGATGCATTGTCTGACTTAGGAATGAGCACAGAGACGCTCGAGTTTCATCATGATTTACATCACAAGGCTTATGTTGATAACGGAAATAAGTTGATTTCTGGTACTGAATGGGATGGAAAGACCTTAGAAGAAATTATCAAGGGCACCTATGACTCAGAAGCAGTCGCTCAAAATGGTATTTTTAATAATATATCTCAGCTGTGGAATCATAATCAGTTTTGGGAGATGATGGGGCCAGTAAGTCACAGTATGCCATCTCATTTAGAAAGTAGAATAATTGATACTTTTGGATCTGTAGAAAAGTTTAAAGAGCAGTTTTGTGCAGCAGGAGTTGGTCAGTTTGGCTCTGGATGGTGCTGGCTTGTGCTTGACTCTGATGGAAGCCTTAAAATAACCAAAACTGAAAACGGTGTTAATCCTCTTTGTTTTAATCAAGTGGCTTTACTTGGTTGCGATGTTTGGGAGCATTCTTATTACATAGATTATAGGAACAAACGACCAGTATATTTAGCCAATTTTTTAGACAAGTTAGTAAATTGGGAGAATGTTGCGGAGCGCTTAGGGTCTAACTAAAAATATTCAGTAAGTTAGTTTCGAGTTCAGCAACTGAATTGATAATTGTAAATTTGTTTAACAAACTACCTTCAGCGAAACCTTGATTAACCATTTGATCTATTAATTGAATTACAAGATCCCAATATCCGTCAATGTTCAGTAGATACAATGGTTTAGTGCTTATTCCGAGTTGGGTCCAGGTAAGTATTTCAAAAAATTCGTCCAGTGATCCGACACCACCGGGAAGAGTAACAATAGCATTACAATTTGTGAACATGAGTTTTTTTCTCTCATGCATGCTTTCTGTTATTATAAAAGTGGATAAATCAGTTTTCCCAACTTCCTCTTGCAACAGATGTTTTGGTATGACCCCAAACGTATTTCCTCCATTATTTTGACAACCATTAGCTAATGCTCCCATTAAGCCGATATCGCCTGCTCCGTAGACCAACCGCCACTTATTTTTAGCTAACATTTTACCGGTTTCTTCAGCTGCTAGTTTGAATGTCTTTTTATCTCCGTATCGAGATCCACAAAACACGCAAACTGAAAATTTAAAAGTGTTCACTGCGAATGATCCTTAAGGCTTGTTTGTCTTAGAACTGTTAATTATGATATGATGGTGTTAATAAAAGAAAGAGACAAGTGTTAACAAGGGTTAGTCTAATTAATATGCCATGGTATAAAATTTTGAATCGAGTCCATAGTGAAAAATAAGCTGATTTCGACAGAGAATATAACACTATTGATTATCGTATTAATTGGCATTTTAGTAGCTTTTTTAGTCTATAATAACGGTCCGAATGTGAATCCTAAGATTGCTTTAGATAATAGTATTCATACTGATAAAACCCAAAATGTGATAAATGAATCAACTGAGAGTAATGAGGCGACTTCTTCGGAAAAATCTGAGGAAACTGTTGCAAATAAAACCTCTGAAACAAAAAAAGAATCATCCAACATCCTACCACCCAAGTTTGATTTGTTTAGCGTTGATGAGGCAGGATCTGCGACTATTGCTGGAAAAGGCTTGGCTGGGCAGACTTTAGAAATTATTGTTGATGGAGAAGTGATTTCTAATGTTATACCTGATAAGAATGGTGACTTTGCCACCATTTTAGACATTGGGATTTCAGATAATCCACGTTCATTAACTCTCAAAACAAAGCATTCCGATGGTCGAGAGGTTATATCTGATGAGACAGTTCTTATTACACCAATTTTGAAGGATAGTGATAAACCTCAAGAGCAAGCTCTAGATGTGAAAGATGATGATCAACACTCAACTGAGAAAAGTGAAGTTAAGACCACTTCTTCCGATCAATCAAAAACTGAAAAACCTACTGAATCAAATGAAGAAGAAAATTCCGAAGTTTCGATAGCGATTGTTTCCTCAAAAGAAGTGAAGGTAATTACCCCTATTCAACAGCGTGATGCTCCCAAGGTGACTGATGTAATCATAGATGCAATATCTTATGATGAGCAAGGTGAGGTGATGCTGACTGGCAGAGGGGTAGAGGATCAGCATATTCGCATATACGTTGACAATAAACCAATCAAAACAAGTGAAATCAAAGCCGATGGAACATGGAGTCTAGATTTAGAGGAGATAGACGCGGGAGTGTATATTTTACGGATAGATCAATTAGATGCCGATGGTTTGGTAACTTCAAGAACTGAAACACCTTTTCAAAAAGAAACAGCTGAAGTTGCAAAGAAGATGGCTAGTTTGCACAGTAGCAGTGAAGATGGAGGTTCACCAAGAATAGGTGCAGGGTTGTCAACCGTAATAATTCAACCTGGTTATACCCTTTGGGCTGTTGCTAGAAGAACTTATGGATTGGGTATGCAATATGTTAGGATATATCATGCAAACAAAGATCAGATACTGGATCCTGATTTGATTTATCCAGGCCAGATTTTTAAGTTACCCGAATAGTTAAAAATACAGTAAAATTTTAAAAAATTTAGTAGACTATTGCCTTATTGAGGCAAACATCGAGAACATTTATGTCAAACTCAACAAAAGATCAAAATCAAGCAAATACTGGTTCTAACTGGAGAACGGTCAGAAGAGTGTCACCATATCTTTGGCCTAAGAATCCTGATCAAGCTTGGGTTAAACGCCGTGTTTTGTTGGCTCTACTTGCGTTAGCACTTTCAAAAGTGATTGCTGTTGCCACGCCATTTTTGTTTAAGGCTGCAGTTGATGGTTTGGCAAGAAATAATGAGGTAACCGATGGCCTGATTTTAATCTTAGGTGCTGGTGGGTTGATGTTTGCATATGGCTTTTTTAGATTAGCTAGCGTTGGATTTGGTGAGTTAAGAGACGCTATCTTTGCGCGAGTTGGGCAAAGGGCTCTACGGTCTTTGGCTTTGGAAACTTTTGAGCACATTCATGCCTTGTCCTTAAGATATCACATAACAAGAAAAACAGGTGGCTTAAGCAGAATAATTGAGCGTGGCGTGAAGGGTATTGATTTCTTATTAAGGTTTTTACTTTTTTCGATCATACCACTTCTAATCGAGCTAACTCTGGTTGCCACTATTCTTTTTATCGTATTTGATGTTTGGTACTTAGCTGTAATAGTAATAATGATTATATCGTACGTTTGGTTTACATTTACTGTCTCTGAGTGGCGAGTAAAAATTCGAAAAGAAATGAATGATCAAGACACTGATGCTAATCAAAAAGCAGTCGATAGTCTTTTGAATTTTGAAACTGTAAAATATTTTAACGCAGAAAAGGTCGAGTCTGAACGTTTTGACTCTTCCATGCGGCTTTATGAGATTGCCGCCTTGAAGACTTCTTATTCACTTTCATTTTTAAACATTGGCCAAGCAATTCTTATATCGATCGGATTGGTCATTGTTATGGTTATGGCGGCTTCGGGAGTTCAGAATGGCACACTAACGGTTGGTGATTTTGTTCTCGTAAACGCCTATATGATTCAAATTACGATGCCTCTAAACTTTTTGGGCACTGTCTATCGAGAAATTAGACAAGCTCTTGTAGATATGAGCGAAATGTTTGATTTGCTTGAGCAACCAGCCGAAATAAGTGATATAAAGGACGCTGAACATCTTAATGTTTGCAATGGGAAAATAGAATTTAAAAACATTACGTTCGGATATGAGAAAGATAGAGTAATTTTAAGAGACTTTAATTTGATTGTTGGTGCGGGTCAAAATGTTGCTATTGTAGGGGCATCGGGTTCTGGAAAGTCAACAATTGGTAGGTTATTATTTCGCTTCTATGATATTGTTCAAGGAGGATTATGGATTGATGGTTTGAACATAAAAACTGTTACACAATCAAGTCTTCACGCGGCGATTGGTATAGTTCCTCAAGATACAGTACTTTTCAACGATACTATTTATTATAATATTGCATACGGTGATTCAAATGCAAGTCAGGAAGATGTCGTAAATGCAGCGAAGGCTGCCGAGATTCATCAATTTGTTAGTAATTTACCTGAAGGATATAACACAATTGTAGGTGAACGTGGACTAAAATTATCTGGTGGAGAAAAGCAAAGGGTTGGAATTGCGAGGACCCTTTTAAAGAACCCACCAATTCTTTTATTAGATGAGGCAACTTCGTCATTGGATACGGAGACGGAAAATTGTATCCAGAAGAGTTTAAATCAACTACTTGAGGGAAGAACAGTGTTAACAATTGCACATAGACTTTCTACTGTAGTTAACAGTGATTTTATCGTCGTATTAGAAAATGGCGAAATTATTGAGCAGGGAACCCATAAAGAGCTTTTAGCTTTAAAGGGTCGTTACAATAGAATGTGGAACCGTCAAGCTAATGAAGAACAAACTAAAGTGGAAAGTTAAATAAGCACTGTTGTTGCATGCGTTATTCATCTTCGAAAGCCCAAACTATTTCTGGTTCTTTCTTGTTTTTTGCTGATCGGCGAAGAGCGAAGTCTTCTTTTAACGTTCTTCCACGGGCATCACGGATTATATTTATTCTGAATACAGAATAAATACCGTATGAGCCTCGAGAAACCCACTCACGAAGAGCTAGCATGGAGGGTGTAAAAATAA
>ENA-ORDR01000057-ORDR01000057.1-marine-metagenome-genome-assembly--contig:-NODE-57-length-58767-cov-8.024621_pt1 | contig 58767 bp, 49 predicted proteins | sample MGYA00240993_ERZ508538 | MGnify/ENA primary metagenome ERZ508538 (study PRJEB26207, sample SAMN05421999) | marine metagenome | isolation source: Monterey Bay, California, USA | place: USA:Monterey Bay... | reverse complement strand
AGAGATGTGATGTCATTCTCTGCAACACAGGTCGCTAACTTTTCTTCATAGGTTTGACCAAAAGTCTCATGCTCAATATCTAGGTACTCCACCATACAATCTGCTGCGAGCAGCTCGTCCCGCTTTTCGCGCATTGCAGCCAAAAACATAAGTATCTTTAACTTATGATGTTTTTCATAGGTGCAAAGGCCAAGATCCTCTGCCATGAAAATGGAGCCACAGTCTGCTTGCTGGATCTCTTCGATGGGGAATAGTTGATTTCCTAGAAGAATGAGTAAAGTTTTATTTGGCATAGTATTCAGGCTCGTTTTAGGTGGTATACCCTGCACACCCCAATAACGATCACTTGCGTAGGGAAAAAGGGTATGTCGGCTAGCCTTTAGCGAGAGATCTTAAGCCTTAAAACATTGAAAATGACTACAAGTAAAATTCTTTAAAGTGAAAATAATGTACACCATCATCACCCTTAGCCTGCTTAACCATCGTTTGTGCCAATACCTCTCCTTTCACACTTCGATATTTAGATAGCGAGCCCACAAGCAAAGGGTCAATAACTTTTGATAACAGTTGGCCAACCTTTTCTGCACTTCTTTTTTCTTGCCTATCTCCAATCAATAATCCTGGCCGGTAGATATTAATACTTGAAAAGTTCAGTGATTTTATCGCTTCCTCTAACTGCCCCTTGGTGCGCAAATAAAAACTCTTTGAGTTTGCATCTGCGCCCACAGAAGACACTAAGCTAATTACCGATGCGCCTGATTTCGCTGCCATTTGTGCAATACCAAGACAATAGTTAAAGTCTACATTTCTAAATGCTGCCTGGCTGCCAGCGGTCTTAATAGTGGTTCCTAAACAGAGGTACAAATGATCACACTGCGGCAAGTCGCCGCTAGTCAACAGCTCATCAAAATCTACTTCAATAGCCTTTACGTTGTCTGGTAGGTCATTTGGTCTGCGTCGCAATATGGCGACCGGGCATTCTTCAACCAAAGCTAATTGCTTCAATACATGGCTGCCAACCAAACCGGTGCCACCTACAACAAGAGATATCGTCATTTCTTACTCCTAACAAACACAATGAAACATTACTAAGTAATCTAGACAACATATCACACATGGTAATTACTCTAGTTAATCTAGTGAAAATATTAACCTTAACTGGTTTAATAAGATCAAATAAAGTAAGAACAAAAATCACATGTTAAAAGCATAGGGTTCCCAAATGAATGACTTAAGTTGGCAAGAGTTTGAGCGCGTGGAATTGCGAGTTGGAACGGTTGTAACTGCCGAAGTATTTAAAGAGGCTCGTAAACCGGCGATTAAGTTAACCATTGATTTTGGGGATGAAATCGGTACGAGAAAATCCTCAGCACAGATAACAGATCACTACACCCCTGAGGCGTTAATTGGCAAACAAATTTCTGCAGTGGTTAATTTCCCTAGAAAACAAATTGGGCCCATTATGTCTGAATGCCTAGTCACGGGGTTTATTCAAGACGATGGTAGCGTCGTTTTAGCTGTGCCAGATAAACAAGTGGTCAATGGCTGTCGATTGGCTTAGATCCATTTAACATCAATGCAGTTAGTTCTGTGCTTTGGCGCTGACTTCGACCCATGACTAATTTTTTATTCCTATTCTAGCTGAACCCTATATGATGAAGTGATGAACACTTTTCTCATCTCAGTAGTTCTCAGTATCCTCGTATATTTGGGTGTTGGCTGGTATGCAGGCCGCAAGGTCAAAAATTTAGATGATTATTACGTAGCCGGGCGAAATGCGCCCACTTTGCTTATCGTGGGTACCCTTGTTGCCAGTTTTTTAAGCACCAATGCGTTTCTTGGAGAAGTGGGCATGTCCTATCAAGGCCATGGTCCATTAATTATCATCATGACTGGAGTTAACAGTCTGGGCTACGTAATAGGGGCGTTATTTTTCGGGCGCTATTTACGTCGTAGCCGCGCCCTTACTGTTCCTGAGTTCTTTGGGCAGCGCTTTCAGAGTCGACGCCTCCAAGCGTTTGCCGGACTTACTATTGTCATCGGTTTGACCTGTTATCTTCTTGCCGTCACCTGGGGTGTTTCTCTAATTGTCACTGAAGTAAGTGATATTTCATATACCACATCCATTATCATGGTATGGCTGGGTTATACAGCATTCACACTCTACTCTGGATCAAAAGGCGTCATACTTACAGACACCATTATGTTCGTGCTCTTCTCCACTGTAGCGCTGATTACTTTGTATTATATTGTTCAAGCAGGTGGAGGATGGGACTCCAGTTTAGAACAACTAGCAACTTACAAAGAAAAACCAGAGATAATTTCGTGGCATGGCGTTATCGGTCCCGACAGTACTTGGAAAACACCTGCAGAGGGACTAATTTGGGCTCTTATCCTAGGTGTCGCATGGGGTGTGGTAGTTGCAGTCAGTCCTTGGCAATCAAGCCGATACCTGATGGCAAAAAATGAGCATGTAGTCATCCGATCTGCCTGCGGTGCAGCAATGGCAGTTCTCCTTTTTTACCTTGTAATTACTTTCGGCGCGGCCGCAGTCAATCTTATCAACCCTAACATCGACCCACCTGAAAGCGCCTTAATTTGGGTTGCGATAAACATAATGCCCACTGTTTTAGGCGCTACGTTAGTGTGCGGTATTCTTGCAGCCGGCCTTTCTTCCGCCTCCACATTTCTATCTCTTGTTGGATTTAGTGCCAGTAATGATATTTTTCAGCACTCTAATGACCCAAAGAAGCAGTTGCGCTCTACACGATACACTATGATCGTCATGGGACTAATCATTGTCGTTCTCTGCCTAGTATTACCAACCAATATTTTTTGGATAACCTACTTTGCCGGACCAGTGTTCGCATCATCGTGGGGAGTGGTTGCTTTTATGAGTATTTGGAGTAAACGTATTACTGAAGCAGGCGCATTTTGGGGAATGGTCAGTGGATTCATGGGTAATGTTATTGCCAATTTGCTCACACTTTTTGCGGGTGTAGACCTACCTGTTTACATGGATCCAATCCTTGTTGGAGGTGCCATCAGTTTAATTACTGTACTACTGGTTTCCGCCTCTGGAAGCGTTAGCCTTGAATCACAAAACTTTCGGGAACAATTACACAAAGCTCCAACGAACAATCAGGATTCACAGGAAATAGCACGGACACTGATCTGGCCAAAGATGATGATCATCACCGGAGTGATTGTTGTAGCGCTATTAATTAACTTTTATGCAAAACCATATGAAAACGCAATAACAAATTATGAGTTACGTGCTGGAGAACAATTATGAGCGGAGAAATGGTACTTGCCATAGGTTACGGATCAATGATGATACTAGGAGGGTTACTCGTATGGTGGGACCTTTATAAGCCCAATGATGATTCTTCTGATTGACAAAATTATGTCAGCCCTTTTGCTTAAAACTCTACCCGACACTTAAAAAATCTAAATCCTTATGATCAGCTTAAATGTAACAACCCTGTTGGTTGTTCGCCCGATTAATTGGGTGTATAAACATATTCATCACCTTCCTCAAATTCTTCTGCTAGCGTTTTATCAACCATTACCGGCATTTGAGTTGTAGCAGGGTAAAGAGTTGTCACTGCATTTGCTTGATGATCAACCAACAACGCGTTTAATTCTTTGACCTTGTCTTGACGGACTGCGGCTAGATTATTTTGCTCTGTTGGGTCCTTTGCTAGATCAAACAACCAATACTGTAATCCATCGGTGGGTCTGTCATTAACCTGTAGCTTCCAATCCCCGTGACGCACTACCTGATAATGCCCATTCTGCCAAAACAACGTTTCTCGATCCCAACTTTGGTCGCCCTGACTCGTTACCAAAGGCAATAAGTTTACGCCATCTATCTCTGCCGCCTTTGACTGGGTAGCAGCTGCCGCTGCCAAAGTTGGCATTACATCAATGTGCGCTACAGGTGTGTCAACTACTGTGCCAGCAGTAATTTTACTAGGCCATTTAATCATCATAGGGACCCGCAGCCCCCCTTCAAACATGGTAATTTTCCAGCCCCTAAAAGGTTGATTAACCTCAGGTATACCGATGTAACCCGCGCCGCCATTGTCGCTCGTAAACATGACCAAAGTATTATCTGCCAACCCTTCCTGATCAAGAGTATCTAGGACTCGGCCAACACTTCGGTCAATCGCTCTAATCATCGCGGCATAAACGCGTTTACGGTGGGGCTGTATATCGCCCACCGCGTCATAATCTTCGCGGGTAGCCTGTAGTGGCGTGTGGGGGCCCCAATGTGCAAGATAAAGAAAGAAAGGTCTGTTCTTGTTAGCCTTGATGACATTAATAGACTCATCCGTCCAGTAATCAGTCAAATACCCCTTGGGTTTAAACCGATCATCATCTCCTGAATTGAAGGAGTTGGCATAGGTAAGAGCTTTCCATAAAAACTTATCAATGGGATCAAACGGAATCTTAGCATTTACTGTATTCGGATCATCTTCAGGAAGATACAGTGCACTTGCCATTAGCAAACTATCATCAAACCCCTGCTCATGGGGTGACATGCCATTGCTTCTTCCAAGATGCCATTTACCAATGTGTGCCGTGTAGTAACCCGAGTCTTTTAACGTTTCTGCAATCGTTATCTCTCCTGGAGGCAAGCCCTTTAGCTCATAGGGCGGTTGCTTAGCCTCCATTGCCTGGTCATAAAAAGCTGGCGGTAGGCTGAGATCCATATCACTACCAACTAGAGAAACCATCTTTGCCATCCCCGCGGGGGTTGGGGTGAATTCAAAGCCGGTGCGCGTGGGGTAACGGCCAGTCATCATCATGGCTCTGGAGGGTGCGCAGGTACTAGCGCCAGAGTAGGATTGATTGAAAATTGCACCCTCTTCGGCTAAGCGATCGATGCTGGGAGTTTGAATAATACCGCCCCCAAAGGTTGAAATATCGTTATAACCTAAATCATCAGCAACAATGAGAATAATATTAGGCGGACGCTCCAGATTGGGGATTCTGTTCTCACTTGGCCCTTGCTGCCAAGGTATATCACGCGGTTCAGACACCTCTACTGAAGAATAGCGATATTTAATCACTCCCAGTAATATTTCGGTACGGAAAAACCAGCCAATCGACGCTGTTACAATGACTAGCGAGATGATGATCGTCAGGGTTTTCCTCATACACTACCTCTTATATCTAAAATACTATTCACGTTATCTAATCTACCAAATTTTATAACGAGGCCCTCTTTGCTTGGGCTTCTTGTATGCCTGGGGTAGCCTACAAATTCTGTCCATACGAGTAGTACTTCCATCCGCATATTCCCATACCAGTTGCTCTCCTTCCCTGTAACGCTTGACAACAACCGGTCCCCAACCAAATACATGAAAATCCAGCACTCCTTTATTCCATTTCACGCCGGCAGATGTTCGAGGGCAATATTCTTTATCGCCAATGATAAACAGAACCGCACCATCAGTATCGTTTGAAGTCAAACCACCAGATCTATTAGGCCCCGCATCATGGATAATCCCCGCGGCGGTTACCACTACCCGCGAGCCACATTGCTCAACCCGCTCAAAATGACCTACCTTACCGGTCACAGCTTTCCATAATCCCCTAATATCATCTGCTTGCTCTGATAGAGGCTCTGTGCACTCTGACAAAATCGGCATAGGAAAATGGTCATAGCCACAATCGGGCGTGTTTCCTTTGGGAATATCTGCGGCTAACTTGCCACTCCCATCAAGGATCGGTAGTTCACAGTAATCAATTTGACTGCCATCCCCGGAGAGGACCAGAGGATTAATCGTCAACGGTGGTCTGGCTGAGAAATATAGCTGCCAGAATCCCAAACTGAAAAGCACGAGTAATCCCACCAATATTACTGCGATAATCTTTTTCATTAGCTAATACATCACTGACTTGAATATTTTCTAATATAAGACTTTTACATATTGACACTACTAATGTCAATATATTTTGGGCGGTTGCCTACTGTTAGATTTTAAAATTATTACCACTGTCAATCTGTGGTGTTAAGGCAAGTGCTTAGGCAACGTTTTCTCTCAATATTGAATGGCCTCACAACATTCATGAGACCGCGCCTATATACTCTTGCTGCAATTGATAATAAAGTGATTGGATCAGCAAATATGTAATTACAATTACCCTTAAATAATAGTTTAAACCTAAATATACCGATATCCGAGGAGCGCTAGTTTATACATGAGACATTACAATATTTTGATAAAAAAAATGGCCATAGCCACTCTCATTTCTGTATCAAGTAGCTGGGTATTTGCTTCCATAGAGAAAATTAATGCTCCCATAGTCCAGCCCGGCGCACCCGGTCAGCCATCACAAACTCTGGATGCTACTACCGCACTAGCTATCGCGGATTCATCCTACACTTCTGCCGATGTCCATTTCATGCAGGGAATGATTCTTCATCATCACCAAGCACTATTAATGTCACGTCTTGCATCTGACAGGACAAACAATGAGAACGTTTTAGATCTCGCTGGCCGCATCGACGTTTCTCAGGACGATGAAATAATGCTTATGCAAGACTGGCTAAAAGAGCGATCTGAGATGGTGCCTGACCCTGCAGATCATCATTCAAGTCACATGAGTCACGATATGGTTGGCATGGCTACTGCAGAACAAATGACAAACTTAGCCAATTCAAAAAGTATAGACTTTGATGAGCTGTTTCTGAGCTTGATGATTACCCATCATGATGGTGCCATTAAAATGGTCAAGGAATTACGAGATCAGCCCGGTTCAGCCTATGACCCATTACTAAATGAATTTGTTTCAGATGTAGCTAATGATCAAGCAGTTGAAATCGAACGTATGAATGAACTACTAGTAGGTCTTTCTAGCGATCCTCGGGCAGGTTTAGCGCCCGGTCTTTTCAACGCTGAAGAAGCAATTCTGAATCTAGAGCTAGTCGTCTCTCAGCGCAAGCCACCTGGCTTTTATGATCCTAATAATCCAGCAGCTCGTGGCGCGGCCGCTCTAAAAAATGAAGTAGATGAAGAGGACAAGCCCAAGACAACCCAGAAGTCAGCGAATGCTCTACGCTATCCTATGCTTAGTTTTTCTAATACTGACATGGCTTTTAGTGATGATCTCCTCGTCACTGGAAGCTACCATGGTTTTAACATGTATCAACTTCAAGACTCTGGTATCCCGAACTTAGTTTCTTCGGTTGTTTGTCCTGGAGGTCAAGGTGACGTATCCATAGTGGGCGATCTGCTCATTATGTCAGTAGAACAAACACGTGGCCGACTAGACTGCGGTTTACAAGGCGTGAGTGAAGATATCAGCGATGAACGTTTCCGAGGTATTCGCATATTCGACATCTCTGACATCACTAGCCCTGTCCAAGTTGGTGCTGTACAAACCTGCCGAGGCTCACACACACACTCAGTGGTTTCTGGCCCAGACGCCGATGGTAAAATACTAGTCTATAACTCAGGTACATCTAGTGTTCGAAAAGAAGAAGAACTGGAAAACTGTATCGATGGCACTCCGGGAGATGATCGAACCGCCCTATTTCGCATTGATGTAATTGAAATTCCTGTGGATGATCCTTCAAAATCCCGCATCATCGATAGTCCAACGGTATTCGCAGACCCTGAAACTGGAGCGCTTGCGGGCCTTTGGCGAGGTGGTGATCACGGTGATGACACTCAAGAAACATACCGCACAGATCAGTGTCATGATATTACAGTCTTTCCAAGTGCAAATTTAGCTGCCGGCGCCTGCTCTGGCAATGGCATTCTATTTGACATAACTGATCCACGAAAACCAACCAGAATCGATGCAGTAACAGATGCTGGCTTTGCCTACTGGCATTCGGCAACCTTTAATAATGATGGGACTAAGATACTCTTTACCGATGAGTGGGGTGGCGGTGGCCGAGCCCGCTGCCGTGCTTGGGATCCAATAACTTGGGGTGCTGATGCCATCTATGACATTATCGACCAAAAACTGGAATTTAAAGGCAATTATAAAATCCCAGCGCCACAGCTAGAGACGGAAAATTGTGTTGCTCATAATGGGTCTATTATTCCGGTACCTGGACGAGATATTTTCATACAAGCCTGGTACCAAGGTGGAATCTCGGTGATCGACTTTACCGACTCAGCTAATGCAATAGAAATTGCTTATTTTGATCGTGGGCCAATCGATGAAAAAGAGTTGCTAACTGGCGGATTTTGGTCGGTTTATTATTACCAAGGCGCTATCTATGGCACAGAAATAGCTCGTGGCTTAGATGTATTAAAGTTATTACCCAGCGAGTTCTTGAGTACTAACGAAATAGCAGCTGCTGCATTAGCCTATCCAGCTATGGGTCCAAGTAAATTATTCAATCCACAACAACAAATTCCAATGGCATGGCCAGATATGCCTATTGTAGCCAGTGCTTATGTGGACCAATTTGAACGTGCCAAAGCTATGTCATCAGTCACCGCAGACAATGTCCGACAGCTACTCTCACAGCTAGCTGGGCTTATAAAGGCAAATAAATCATCTGAGGTCGAAGAGGTAGTTTCTAGTATTAAAAAAGAAATGAAAAATGTTACTGCAGACCAAACCGCTGTTGATCGTTTCCAACGGACACTAGAGGGAATTGCATCTCAGTCACTAGCATCGAACTAAGCTGTGACTGAGAGCAAATGTTTTTCAAGGTTAGGTTAGGATGCAGGCTGTGATTTTAACCATCTTATCTGCAAGCTTAATCCAACCAAATAGATAACTAAAAATGCCAAATGAAACTTCAGAATAAGGGGATCCTCAAATGAATCCACAAACGGGTCCCCAATTGGCAGGCGCCTTAAGAAATCAGTAATTGCAGGTATCATATGAAATAGTAAAGTACTGGTGTAACCTAGGGCCTGAAAATACTTGGACAAGCCACCAAATAGCGTGAACTTTTCCATCACAATCCCACCAGCAACTGCCACTAAAGTTAGTACACCCAACCAATGTGCTATACCAAATCCACCTTGGTTGTATATCGCTAAAGACGACCCAGCGACAAAAATAGTAATGTACACATAAAGCCTTCCAGGCAAGTGCTTCATAGATATTACTTTATAGTGGCGCAACGTATAAAACGCAGTTACCAGTGCAAATACACCAAATATGGTGTGGAACCAACCTAATAATGTCATCTCTGGCATAGTTATTCTCTCAAGTTCGCGAATTTAAAAATCATTTTACTATTTGTGGGGCGTTACTAAATACTTCGCTCCCGTACCTTGCTTTGCGTAGGCCTTGATAATGTCAGGATTTAACATCTCCTCAAAGGAAATTTCCTGAGTGTAATGGCTAGCAAAGGTCGTTGTAATTTCTTTAGCGACCCGCTCACGCATCTGACCAAAGCGTTCCATTCCGATTCGTCCAATCATAGGAGTTAATAACCAGCCACCAAGTCCCCACTGCATTCCAAATGATCTGTTTAAAATCGTCGGCGATTGGTCCAGGCCACCGTAGATGTAAACTTGCTTATAGGTATCTGAACCGTAACGGCTATATTCTGTAGCCGTTGCATTAGCAGCAACCTCCATTGCCGCTAGAATCTGACCCGGAAGCCTACCCTCATTGCCACCACCGGTTGCATCAAATGCCAAAGTAGCACCTGTGGCTATTAACGCTGCTACCAGATCTTTGGTAAAACTCTCATCACTGGTATTGACCACATACTCTGCACCCAGATTCTTAAGCACCTCGACGTGCTCGGCCTTACGTACAATGTTAACAAGAGGAATACCATCATCTTTACAAATTTTAACCAGCATTTGACCAAGGTTTGACGCTGCTGCTGTGTTTACAATCGCTGTATGGTTTTCCATTTTCATGGTTTCAACAAAAGCTAGAGCCGTTAGTGGGTTTACAAATGAAGACGCCGCCTCCGCGGATGTTGTATTGTCATCCATTACTAAACAGCTACTGGCAGGTACACATCGGTACTGTGAGTACATAGCGCCACCAGCTACTCCGACTGTCTTGCCTATCATGTCTTTTACATTTGCTCCGGCATCGACAATAACACCAGAACCCTCATTACCTGCCTGCATGGGCTGGTCTAATCGCGGCGTCATCGCTTTCATCAGAGCAGGACGCACTTTCATTGAGGCGACAGTATCATCACCAGAACCTGAAACAGTCAAACTGTCTAGATCGGCTGCGAAGGTTGTCAGCAAAGCCAGATCTGATGGGTTGATTGGCGCAGCCTCCACCTTGATTAATACTTCATTTTCTGATGGCGTTGGTATTGCTACAGTAGCAATCGAGATGGTTATATCTCCTGCACTGGTCACTGTGGAGATGATCTCTCTTGAAGTTTGTTCTGACATACTGATTTATCCTTGTTGGTTTGTGATCTATGACGAATTTGTTTTTTTCGGATGGTATGATATATTGACTACAGTGTTTTTAACAAGTAGACAACATATTCATACTGGTATACAAAAACAAACCATGACTAAATGTTCACGCCCGTTGGTAAACGCTTTAAAAAGCCCCGTGGTAAATGCTTTAAAGTTGATCGGTGGTAAATGGAAAATTGCCATCATCTATAACCTGCAGGGCGACCCTGTCAGATTCGGTGAGCTAAAGCGAACGTTATCACCTATTACTCAGCAAATGTTGACTAAGCAACTGCGAGAGCTTGAAAGGGATTTATTAATCCATCGCAGAGTGTTTGAAGTAATCCCACCAAAAGTTGAGTATTCTTTAACAGAGTTTGGCCAATCTTTTATGCCTGTGATGGAATCACTATGCAGATGGAGCACGGAAAATAAAGACCTTATGCAAACCCTCTCTGAGGACATTAAGCAGTAGATTGTCAGCAACTCTTACAGCTTTCTGATCTCATTTTTTAAATTGCCCAAGGCCACTGTAGCGAGTATCGGTATTAACCACCAACTATCGCTCGCACTGATTGCTGAGACCAGTATTGCAGCAGCCCATAATATTGCTTGGCTAATCATTAGCTTGCTCATCCTATAACTCCTTATTTATATTTAAATATATTCTCTAGTGGCTTCTGAAACACGTCCGATATCTTAAAAGCCACCTCTAAAGATGGCGAGTACTTATCTTTTTCAATGGCAATGATCGTCTGACGTGTAACGCCTACTTTCTCCGCTAACGTTTGCTGAGACATTTCATCTGCCTCAAACCGTAGTTTTCGAATATTATTACTTAAACTTTTAGACAAGCTATACACCTTTTCGATAGTGATACAGTTGAGTGCCAAAACGAATCACTTCAGCTAAAACAAAGAATAAAAGTAAAAAATGAAACATACCATAGGGAGTCGTGAGCATAAGATGATTATCAAATCGAGCATCTAGTAAAATCTGTACCATTGACACCCAAATGCAAACTACCAAGAACCCATAACTGTATCTAGATGAAGTCTTTTCAATAAGCTTGTCTCTCTCATCTTCTAGTTGCGATTTATTTTTTATTGCCAAGAATGACTGAATGATAGCTTCTAAAATAATAAACCCGACAACAAGAACAATGAATTCAATAAATCCAGGTAATTCTGGGTTTAATGGCAGGCTAGAAAAAGCGCCATATAAATACCACCCAAACAACAATAAAGTAGCACCCAGCGAGGCAAGTAAACTTTTTTCCTTGTGCGACATATCCATAGTCAATCCTTTAAGTTAAATAATTTGTACTTATTGTACAAAATATTTAACATAGGAACAACCTTAATTTATGGCTTTTACAAGAGCTCTAGAATTTTACTCACGCTGATTACTAACCAACACTGCAGTGCAGCAATTAAGCAACGTGATCGACCATACAAATCTATACTCTAGGATTACCGAGAACAAACGTCCTGTGCTATCTTCAAACCATGGTATTGAAAATTTATTTAAAAATTGCAACGGTTTTCAAATAGCCTAGGTATATATAGTTGAAGGACACAACTTAAACTTAACTGAAAAGGACAAACAGATGGAAAGCTTTATGGATGCGATGGTACCCATTTTTGGAGTTATTGGCGTTTTTGGCATGCCCGCCGTTATTGTGTGGACTGCACTGCACTTTAACAATAAGAAAAAGGAACAGTTTCATACCTCATTACAAAAATTAATTGCTAGCGGTCAGGAATTAACACCGGAATTAATGCAAAGTATTCCCGGTTACCAAGCGGAAGAGTCGAAAGACAGCGACGTTAAAGGTGGCGCTGTTTTGATAGGAATCGGCATCGGCATCGTACTACTGGGCTACTTTGGAATGCACAACAGCGTAGTTTGGGGGTCTGGGTTACTGGTAGCCTGCCTTGGCGTGGGGCTATTAAGTGCCGGCATTTACTCTAAGAGAGACAGCAGTGAAGATGTCTAATGGAATCAGATGAAGAGCTGATAAGAAGAACGCTCGCCGGCGGTAACCATCATTATGGTGTTCTAATTCAACGGTATGCTGACTATTTATTTGGGTTGGGCATGCGGTTGACCGCCGGTAATAGAGAACTTGCTGAGGACATCTCTCAGCAAAGTTTTCTTAAGTCTTATACTTACCTAAAAAGTTTTGATGCTCGCAAAACATACAAGCATTGGTTGACCGCAATTGCCGTCAACTGTTTTAAAGATATACGTCTTAAAGAGCAGTGCTATGCTCCGCTAGATGACGCCAATGAGGCTAGCTACTCGCCTCGCCTAGAAGAGAATTCTGACTTCTTTAATCTTATTCAGCCTCTTGATGACAATGAAAAGATTATGTTCACGCTTAAATATGTCTACGATTACCGAACTCAGGAAATCGCAGATGTTTTAGACCTAAAGACTGGCACCGTAAAATCAAAAATAAGTCGCGCTTTGGAGAAATTAAAATGACCTCAATTGAAGCTATCATCGAACAAGAAAAGGCCGTGTCATATGACCAAAGAAATAAGCAGCTATTTAGCTTTTACACATTGACACTTATTGCTCAAGAGCAGGCATCAAGAAGACTACAAAAGAGAGCGGGAATTTCACTCTTATTGATCATTGCTTTTCTATTGTTATTTTTGGCTCCTATAAGTTCATTGATTGAAGGCTTTGTTGCTTCTTTAAGTACCTTAGACATCATTGATATTTTTAAACTAGGAGTACTAAATTACGGCCTGGTATTTATTTTTTATAAATTCTTAAAAAAACGTTCAATTTTCTGAATCTAAACTGATTAACGAACGCGTCTTATTTGGGAAATCGAAGCGCAGAAACAACCTTTGACCGAAGGGTCGTTCGCCCCTTTCCCATCCAGCTTGATGCACTGGTGGTCCAGACGCATTATTGCATTCAAGTTTAAACTAAAAGGTAAATATGATGGACGGATTAGCAGTAATCAGCTTTGTTTTTGGAGTAATAGGTTTTGTTTTTGGGTTAGTTGCATTTATAAAAGTAGAGAATCTAATAAAAAATCTTAAAGTACAAGGCACTCTAACCCAAGACTTCAAAGACGAATAATTCTACTACCTATCAATGAATCTATTATTCACGTAGTAGTAAACGACTGACCGCATGTTTACCTATTTCACTTTCCTCAAAATGAATATCTCGCCAAGCTTTATCTCTGTAGCGCGCCGTTTGGTCACTGAAGTTTTCAGCACCTGGAGAGCCAGATTGGCTATAGGACAAAATAGCTTGAGCGCGAGGCCCAGCTTCGGTGAAACTAAGGGTCATTATGAAGCTAGAACCATGAGCAATATTGTAACCACTACTGCTCAGTGTTTGACTGTCCATTAAGCGGTCATTCGCTCCTGAAAATATGGGAGAATCAATATAAGGTCGGGTAACCTGAAGGTTAGCGATGCCCTCATGTCTGTTTCCACCATGCACTGGAAACGTTGTACCCGCACGATGTGCTTTTTGTATATCACCCAAAGGTATATCCAAGGCGATACCTTGATTATTGAGTAACTCCACAGCCTCTGCCAATGCAACTAATGGGCGCTCAGTTTGAACGAGCTCTGCGGGAGTAATTGCCGGTTTGGCTGCATCGAACTTATCTGCAAATAACTTTCCTGAATACTGAGTTGCTGTGTAATCATAACGAGTAAGCCACTCTCTGAATAACACTGCACCTCGACTATTTAGGTCATAACGATTATCCCAACTTGCCAAAATAGAGCACGCGTGGGCTAAATCAATCGAGACTTCATTGATTGTAACTTTTGGTGTATTTTCACATTGCTCAAGTAATTGAGGTTTAAGCAAATGGGCAGATAACCCTGAATTATCAAAAAGTGCTGTTTGAATCTCCTGCACGGAAAAAAGACCATCCTCCCCCCGAAAATCAAACCCATCTAGACCCTCAAGTAGGTGTATATTCATTCTAGTTCGAGCACTCCGTGGCGTATTAACAGCACCATATAACGGAGAATAACCCGTAGCCGGCTGCTTTGGGTCACTCAACCAGTAACTGTCATTGGCGTTAAAAACATAAAACTCACTTTCAATCATTGGCCGTTGCTCAAATGGCGTTGTGCCAGATATGGGAACATTTGGGTGAGAGATCCATTCATCTCGACGAGTGCTCCCATCAAGAATGACCAAGCCTTTGGTTAAATACAGTTGCTTTAACTGAGGTACCTGCTCGATTCGACCATTCCAAGCCTTAATTGCCTCGTCACTCAGGGCGCCCACGTTGCTATTATCCAAGTACACTGCTCGCCCCTCAGCACTGGTCGATATTGTGTTTACCCAGGGCATTGCGTTGTACATCTTGTGAGCTTCAATAAACTCATCCATAGACTGGGATTTCCCCATAGCCAACCACTGAGAAATGACATCAATATTGCCAGTATTAGCATCGCGAGCGGCATAAGCTGTTTTTTCAGTCCAACCAAGCCCAGGCATCTGAACAATAGGTCCATGGTGGCTAAACCAAATCGACATGGTCTTTTTTTGAATGCCATCATCAGTTTGAATATTGACGGTTACATCTCTAGACACAAGGGATCGCCACTCCCCTTCATAGCGGTATTGAGTTGGGTCTTCAGGGTTTAAGGTAAGCTGATAAAGAGTGATGCGCTTAGAATCTGACACCGTGTGTGTCCATCCAATCGCGTTATTAAAACCAACAGCAACTCCCGCAGTTCCGACCAAATTTGCACCATACACGTCAAGCTCGCCTGGAATGGTTAAATGCTTTTCCCAAAATCGGTTAGTTCCGTACCAAGGATAATGAGGATTCGCTAACAGAGAGCCCTTGCCATTTTCAGTGGCTTTGGCACCAAATGCCCATGCATTAGAACCCATACCCTCAAGGCGAATAGCATTTAGAGCAGCCACTTGCTGAGACTCAGGAACTTGTAACACAACCTCAACGGAAGGTGGCTGAGCTGCAACAACTGCTCCTGACATGCGTGTGATGGTATAAACTGAAGCAACATACTGCGTCATGAATTCTTCTGCAGTGGCCGAGCGAACCCAAGGAGCCTGATCACACCAAGATCCGAATTCCCCATCGGAGTCCTTGAGATATCGGTTGTAACCTGCCGCATATCCTTCAATCCATTCTTTAACCTTTTCAGGCTGAGCATTTAATGCCTGACGGCCCTTGTCCGGCATATTTAAGGCTTTCATTACCATATCATTGTGCACATAGTTACTTTTATGTCCTGCGCCCAGATACTCCGCACTTTGCCCTTTAGTCGACATTAACGCTAGCGCCATATTACATACATGATCTTGTGCTGATGCATAAGCTTCACCATATCCAAGACTACCGTAATCCGCGGCTTTAATATGAGGAATTCCAAAGTCCGTACGTGTTACTTCAACCTCGTATCTCAGTGGTTCATTAACAGCTGGCTTGCATGCAACCATAGAAAAATAAATGGTGCCGAGAACAACGAAGCGAGTAATTTTTAAAATCATGAGCACAGCCCTTTGTATGAGTATTTACGACGCGAAGAACATGAGTTGATAGATAGTTTTACTTTACAGATGTTACACAAGATAACTTCTATTCGATAATATATAAATTACCTTACCATAACTACACATCGAACGTTAAATTTACATGTGCGCTCCTAGTAAGCTAGAATTATCGCATGAATCTACTGAATAATGAGAACCTCAAGTGGAGGCGATACACTGAAGGGGACGCTTTTGACTACCCCATAGATTACTCTGACGCCGTCCTTGATGTGCGAGAAGACGGACGCTTGGAAATTTTGGTTAAATGGGAACCAAATTGTTATTGTCATTTCCATAGGCATACCGCTGAGACCAGCTCTCTTGTTCTAGAAGGTGAGCTTCTTGTTACAGATATCGATATTGAGACCGGCAAAGAGATTGGTCAGCGAGCAAGAGTTGCAGGAGATTTTGTACATAAACAGCCAGGCGATGTACATATGGAACAAGGAGGTGCCAACGGAGCTCTTGTCCTCTTCAATATTTATGCACCTTCGGAAGAAGGTAAACTAGCAGAAACATTGGAAAAAGATGGCAGCGTGATAAGCACCTCAACCATAGAAAAGATTCTTAGAAAACGTACCCAATAATCTTTTTCACTACATGTCATCTCCATAAGGCCACAAACGTCACAAAACTATCCCTAAAAACTATATTAACAACACACTAATATTTATTTAGTAATTGGCTAACCCAACCACTCGAGAACATTAGAATTTTACCTCTGAATTACTGCTAACTGGTGGACAAGCATGGACAGGTGCTGAAACTGCTAAAGAACAGTTGATATAAAATTTAATATGGCATAATGTATGTCATATTAATCGTGAACTTAATGAGGAACCTGTAATGACCATCATCAAAAAAGCGATTATCGCAATAATGAGTTTAGTCATTATTGCTTTCATTACTTTACCCACTATTTTGCATAAAGCAGGTCTGCATCCTGAATATAATGGCCAGACCGCCAACTTAACGGATAAACGAGCATTAATTATTACCACCAGCCATGCTGTCCTTAACGCCCCCGGTGAAAATACCGGAAAGGCCACTGGTGTTTTTGGATCGGAATTAACACATCCCTATTACACCTTTACCGATGGCGGTATGAAAGTAGACGTGGCCAGTATAAATGGCGGTGAAATCCCTATAGATCCGGAATCTTTTAATAGGGTTGTTATCACTCCAGAAGACAAACGCTATCTAAAAGACTCTGTATTCCAGGCTAAAGTCAAAAACTCCATCCCCATCTCAAAAGCCGACTTTACTCAATATGACATTATTTTCCTTTCAGGGGGTTGGGGTGCCGCATACGATCTTGGGCAATCTGAGCTACTGGGCGAAAAAATTAGTCAGGCCTACTATGCTAACCTATCGCCAGTCCTCGGCGGAGTTTGTCACGGTGTATTGGGTTTAATTCAAGCTAAAGATAAAAATGGTCAATCATTAATTGCTGATCGCAAAATGACTGGAGTGACTGACAAACAAATTAAAGAATTGGGAATTACTCTAACACCTCTTCACCCGGAAACAGAATTACGCAAAGCAGGTGTGATCTTTGAGAGCAATACGGCCCTCATAGATTTTTTTGCTACCCATGTCGTGATTGATGATGAGCAGCGTTTTGTAACAGGACAGAATCAGAATTCCGGACTGGAGACCTCCCACAAGATGATGGCGATTATTTCTAAGAGATGATCGCTTCTGTCATTGTACGATGACAAAAATATTTTGAAGAACTTGTATGCATAGACTAATGCTTAACTCACACAGGGCTATTTTTTCTGTAGTCCTTTTCACGTTGCTATTGTCATCATTGACAAGAGCCTCAGCGGCAAAACCAAATATCATCGTCATATTGGCTGATGATTTGGGCTATTCAGATATCGCATCGTATGGGAGTGAGATCAGTACTCCCAATCTAGATCAACTCGCACAGGAGGGTCTGCGCTTTAGCCAATACTATACTTCGGCCAGCTGCGCTCCTACCCGCGCAATGTTGCTCACCGGCGTCGACAGTCACCGAGCAGGAGTTGCTAATATTTCTGAGGCACTCACACCGGCACAGTCACACTCCCCGTTTTATCGCGGCACGCTCAACAATAATGTGATCACTATTGCGCGATTATTGAAAGACGCTGGTTACCACACCAATATGACCGGCAAGTGGCATTTAGGTTATGAGGACCCCTCTCTAATGCCAAGCAATCGAGGGTTTGAACAAACCGTTATGATGCCTTTTTCTGGCGGCGATAACTGGACTCAACAACCCTATATACCGCACTATCAAAAGACACTGTGGTTTGAAAACGGGAACGAAATTACGCTACCAGAGAACTTTTATTCCTCTAAATTTATTGTCGATAAAGCCATTAAGCAAATTGAAAACCATCGCAGCGATGAGCAACCGTTTTTTTCCTACCTCGCTTTCCAGGCTGTGCATATACCAGTACAAGCACCTAAAGAATATACCGACAAATACCTAAATACGTATCAGTTTGGCTGGAGCGAACTGCGCGCCAAGCGTGAACAAACTGTTAAAGACCTTGGACTGATCCGAAACGATGCTCCTATTAAGACTATGACTAGCACGCTGGACTGGGAAGGTTTAACAGCAAAGGAAAAACAATTTAATAGCAAGCGCATGGCCGTCTATGCGGGTATGGTTGATGCAATGGACTTCCATATTGGCCGATTAATTGAGTATTTAAAAGCTATCGATGAATACGACAATACGGTAATCATTTTTACCTCCGATAACGGCCCCGAACCTTCCGACCCTGCTGCTGCCAATAGTGTACTGTTCCCTATAATCAGAGAGTATATTTTGGGCTACAACAATGATTATGAAACACTAGGAGAGCGTTACAGCTTCAATACCATTGGCGCCAGCTTTGCGAGTGCCGCTGCATCTCCGTTAGGGCATTACAAATTTCATTCCGGCGAGGGTGGAATGCGCGTTCCAATGATTATCAGCGGACCTATACTCCCAGAGCAATTGCAAGGCCAAATTAGTCACAGTAAAGCTTTTGTTAAAGATCTAGCTCCAACTATTTTGACGATCGCCGGCACCCATCATCCCGGTGTCGAATATCAAGGCAAAGCCATTGAACCTCAAACTGGAAAAGATTTAGTACCCGTAATCACAGGCCTTCAAACAACCGTTTATAGCGACAGCGATACTATTGCCTACGAAATTGGCGGCAATGCCGGCTTAATTAAAGGGGATTATAAGATCACTTTTAACCGCAGTGAGCAAAGCGATAACAGCTGGCACTTATACAACCTCAAACAAGATCCTGGCGAAGTCCAAGCAATTGAAAATCAATATCCTGTCATCTTTTCTGACCTGCTTAGTCAGTATGAAAAATATATGCAAGAGAATGGAGTTATCCCAGTACCAGATAATTACGACCAAGCCAAGCAGGCTGGCCTCAATGGACTTAAAGAAAGACTTAGAGCAACGATAAATAATAACAAGGGCGCTCTTTTCTTATTACTAATGCTATTTATTGTCGCCGTCAAATGGAAAAATGTTAAGCCGTATTTATAAACATATCTAAAACTCAATGATTCTAATTCAAAAGACTACCCGACTGCTCTTCTTGAAGAAACAACATAAGTAGCTAGAATTAAGACAATAATTGAATCGAACACTACTGTTACCTCTAACTTGTCGATATAGTTTGTCCCAACTATTAAGACAAGCAACAAAAATCCTATTTTACTTATCCTAACTATAATATTGCACAGCATGTGAGAGCCTTCATTTTTATTCGCGCGGTGGCCCAGGAAAAAATCGGTTGGTGCGCTGCTGATAAGTAATGTAATCTGGGCGCTTTCGCGCTGAATAATACTCTGAAGGTACTGCGCCAGTGAGATGAACCAAGGTGCTGTACATCATTCTCGAAGTAAATAGTAAACCTGCCCCAAGTAGCCCCCAAACCATTGTACTTTCTGCACTCTGAAGCACCCACCAGGAAGGTATTGCCGCGATTATTAAGCCATTCCAAACCATCCACTCAGCAAAATAATTAGGGTGTCGACAGAAACGCCACAGGCCCACATTACAGACTTGACGTTGTTTACCCTGCTTTTTCATTTCCTGCAAAAAGGCTAATTTTTGTATATCTGCCAAGGTTTCCATGGCAAACGCAAACCCCCAGATTATTAAACCAGCCAGCTCAAATCCGGAGAGTTTAGAACTAGTATTAGATGCAATAATAAATACCGGTAATGCCAGAAAGGATGCATTGGCCAAGCCCTGAGAAATGGCGTCAACCTGCAGGGCCAACTGCACATTGGTCTTACCACTTTTTTTCCAGCGCCTTCGCTGGTATTGATAACGTGGGAATTCTTTTTTCAACAGCCCCATGTGCCACATTTTTAAGGCACCCAAACCCATTCGAAGGCCAATCAAAATAACAATTGCACTTACCACTAAGGAGCGCAGCCAATAGCCACCGCTGAGCCAGTAACTGACCAAACCTAATAAAACTAGACCCCAGGGCCAACCAATATCAACATAGCTCATACGCTCAGTTCGCCAAATGGGTATGCAGACCACCAGCGTAAACAGCAACAACTGCCCGAGGCCATTGATAAGGCCTAAGTCTGAAAATGAAGAACTATAGAGAATCAGAGCCCATCCAAATAGAAATGGGTACAGAGGACTTAAATATTTCTTTGAACTTTTCATTCTACAAAGGCTCTCTGCGTCGCCAAAAAATTAAAAATATTCCCATAGCTAACTGCCATGCACCGTACAGAAGAATGGTAAATAGCGCCATATCCGCAACAGGATTGCTCTCCCCAGCGACTGTTGGAAAGAGCGACACCTTAAGTAAGAAACCTAGGTTGATATTTCTGACCACAACTTCCATCTCTATGGCTCTATTATCCTCATTAGCTAGACCAAAGCCCTTAATCAACCATATACCCACTAGGCTGAGGCCAAGAATAAATGCACAAAGAACGGCAATATCATCGCCCGATGTATTGGCAAAATTGAGTCTACCAGCGCCTAGCGAGCCGATGACTATGACCCCAATGCCAACCAAAGAACCCTTAATACAAAGATTAGAAAAGGGTTCCGCGTAATTGGGTAAGCGTTTTAAAAAAACCATACCTAACCCAAGCGGTAAAAGCAGACAGAGGCCTATCTCAACAGCAACTTTTTTTGCCGGCATCACAAAGCTATCAGTCATATAGTCAGAGATTAAAAAGTCTAAAATCATGGGTGTGGTCACCAGACAGGCGACCGAGGTCAGAGCGGTGATACTGATAGAGAGAGGCACATTGCCGCGTGCCATAAAGGTAAATATATTGGACACTGTGCCGCCAGGAATAGAGGCCACAATAGCAATGCCGATCACCATACCCGGAGGTAGGTTAGTTAGTGCGACAAACCCAAGGGCAATCAGTGGCACCACAATGAGTTGCAACAATAAACCAATAGTGGCTGCCTTGGGCTGCATTGCGACTTTTTTAAAATCAGCAATTTGGAGACCAGCACCCATACCAAGCATAGCCAGTACAAGCTGCACAGCAGCCACCCAGTATTCGTACTCTATGTACCAAGCAATCATAAATGTCCTCAGCTGCTGGCTTCGTATGCCAACTTTTAATTTTTGTTAGTGTATGAGACTACATTAAGTAAGCTGTGTTAAAGAGCATAAAAAATAGTTTGTAACTACTTATAACTTTTTAAACATCAAATATTTACAAGGTTTCAAATTACGCAATTACAAATTACTTATTACAAATCGAAGCATACCAAACTATTGGTGCTTTGATAGCAATCTCCATAACAGCAAAATAAATGTACAACTCCCCAGCACCTCGCGCAGTTAAAATCACAATAATTGCAAAGACTAGTCCAAAGAGTTTGACAAAAGAATTTATTTATATACCCTGTGGGGGTATGAGAGCCTTAATTATTATATTTTTCGCCCTATGGTCTGCAGCCTCCTTTGCGAGACCCATCTCTTATGTTGGTGGGCATACGCTAATGATTAACTCTAGCTCTTTGGCGGACAATATCTACTGGCACTACACACCAAATATTAACTACTCTGTGGGACTGGATTATCAGAAAGACAAAGTCAGTAACGACTACTTTCCCTCAGCAAGATTTACCTACCTGATAAACCGTAAAAACACTGAAAAATCACAGCGCAACCTCTACTTTAAGACAGGCGTTGGTCTAAATAATAGTAATAACCATTTTTATTCGCTCGCTGGTGATTGGGAGACAAGACGCTTTTTTACTAGTTTTTCAGTTAAGCAGTCTTCGGGCGCCGGCTACGACATGTTCGAGCAGTCAGCCAAGGTTGGTGTTGCCCCTTATCTTGGCGACTATGGCGATCTTCATACATGGCTGATGCTTGAAACAAAGAAAAATGATTTAGACAACAAACAAATCACCTACCCTTTGCTTAGGCTATTTAAAGGCGGGGCATTGATTGAAATGAGCTATCACAAAAAAACTGATTGGGACGTACATCTAATGTACCGATTCTAAACATTAAATAAGAGATGAGAATATTATGAAAAATTCGCTTCTATTCGGCCTACTGACATTGTCTACAGCTATTTATGCTGAGCACCATGATACGGGCAGCATGCATTCACATGAAGGTCATATTCACAATGAAATGGTCGATGGCAAAACTCTCGATGTTGATGCACAACGATTTGACACTTTTATGATCGGTATAGACAATAACACTATCGTCGTTGTAAGTGTTCAAGGAATGGTGTGTGACTTCTGCGCTCGAGGCATTGAGAAAACATTTAGTAAAGACAAGCGTGTTAGCAAAATAGATGTCGATCTAGCTTCCGGTAAAGTCTTATTAGCTTTTTCTGAGGCTAACGAGATTGATAGTGCAGATATTAGAAAAAAGATTCTTAATAATGGCCTCAATACTACTGATATTCAGATAGTCGGAAAGTAAGATGCAAGATAATCATCTACAGGTACAGAAAACTAACTTTTTCTCCTTATTCGCCTCCACCTCGACATTGATATGCTGCGCTTTACCTGCATTATTTGTAAGCTTAGGGGCTGGCGCCAGCTTTGCCAGTCTTGTCAGCACCTTCCCCTTTCTGGTGTCTCTGTCACTATACAAGGTACCCATCAGCAGCTTTGCATTACTTATGATCGTAGTCGCCGGAATCATCAACTACCGCACGGCTAAACTGCCCTGCCCGTTGGACTCTGAACTAGGTAGAGTTTGCATGGAAACGCGTCGCCGATCCCAAAGGCTTTATTTTATATCAACGGGTATTTTCGCTTTCGCTAGCTTTTTTACCTACGTCGTCCCACTAATCATCTAAATCGAGAATCTACCATGAAATCATCGTGCCATAAGTCACTTATACCTAATTTGAATCGTATCAGTGGTCAAATTAACGGCGTCGCTAGGATGGTGGATGAGGGGCAGTATTGTATCGATATACTTGATCAACTGAGGGCTGCAAAGTCAGCTATAACAACCGTAGAGAATAAAATTCTCGAAAAACATATCCAAGAATGTGTGACTGTTTCGCTACAATCCCAAAATGATGTCGATACAAAGATTCAAGAATTAATGCGCATACTCAAGCGCAAGTGAAATATTTTTTATAAGCGATGATTTCATAATAGCGAGTGTGGATATGGAGACCACTGACGGCGATATCGGTGAAGACTTTGGAGACTTTACTTCTTCACATTTCGCTACGCTTCCAATTACAAAAACCCCCACAAATTGCTTTAAGGGGGTTTTTATGGACCTGGCTCAGCCATTTTTTGGCTGCGAGAGGGCGACTAGAGGCTTAAAAGAGCTTCAAAATTCTTTGAATAGAAACTGTCCAACTCCTCTGATGTCGCCTGCACGGCATCAAGACTGCGCTCGAAGGCGCCGAACGGATCTTTGCCACCCTCTGGATGTGGATAATCTGTATTAAACATCAACATGTCTTTACCAACATTACGCATAACCCAGCCGGCATCCTCAAAATGCAATGGCGTGGCTTTCACCTGGCGTTGCATATATTCAGAGGGCTTGAGTGATAGCTTTCTTAAGCCCAGATCAAATCTGCCTAATTCAGCTGCACCGATATCTAGATTTGACATACAAGCTGGTAACCAATTTGAGCCTAATTCAACTAAACCAATTTTAAGTTTAGGAAAGCGCTCAAGGACACCATCATAGATCATGCAGGCCAACCAACGCTCAATCGAATGGTGTAAAACCGGTAGATCTTTGGGAGAAGTGGTTTCAATATTCATTGACTCGGGGGCCAATTCTCGCTTTACACCAGTGTTACGATAGTCATCGGTCAATTTCGCGCCACTGCCAATATGTAATGTAATTGGCACACCTGCTTCTTGTAACACGGCCCAAATCGGGTCATATGCAATATGTGATGGTGCGCGACCATCCACTGCATCTGATGTCATCCAGAAGGCTTTAATACCCATCTTGATAGCTTTTTTAGCCTCCTGTAGAGCCTTGACTGGATCTCTTAACGACAGATATCCCACCGCTTGTAGTCGATCGCTATCGCTGGAGCAAAAATCGACCATAGCTCTATTCATGGCATCACAACCACCCCATACGACCTTTTCGTCTTTAGATCGGGCAAAACGGGACACGAACACCAAACCCGGAAATACTAGCTGCTTGCTGATTCCAGCGATGTCCAATGAATCAGTACGCTCGATATTATTAACCGCACCATATGCACCGATCATGTTACGCTTGCCCTCACTACCAAAGATATCTGCCTTTAAACTCTCTGTCATGGAAGGGTCATTGCCGGCTAGGCGATTATGGGCCTGATCTATCAGTGGCTTGAGCTGTGGAACATTTTCAACTCTGAAAAACGGCTCGTCTAAATTAGCCCTGACGTACTCCGACGCATAGCCTTCGATCCAACCGTCATACTCGGAAATATGACTATCTGCGTCGTGAATTGTACGATTTACTTGATGTGCGCTTTGTTGATTCATTGGTGACTCCTCTTATATATTTTTTTACAGGCTTTGGTGCACTGCTTACATCACAGTTAGATGAACACTATAATATATTACACCTTTATTATATAGCTTATATAATAAAATTTTAAACCTAGAAATTAGTCCGTCAATGCGTCATAAACAAACTGTTGAGAGATTTTTCTAAAGTCCGGATTTACCGCTGGTGGTGGCTTTGGAAACTGCTGCACCATGCCAATAAAAAACAGATCATTCTTTGAGTCAATCCAAAACCAGGTGGACGCTGCCCCACCCCAAAAATAAGAACCATCGCCATAACCTGATATCTCAGATGCCTCGCCCATGATGATGCCAAAGTTCAATCCAAAGCCAACTCTCTGACTGGTTGTGCCAGTTAAATTTCCAGTGGAATCGATTGTTTGCGAATCTGTCAGCACATTTTTAGCCATTAGATCTATACTTTTTTTGCTTAGAATTCGCGCACCATCAAGTTGCCCGCCATTGAGCATCATTTGGCAAAAGCGAGCATAATCAGCCATGGTCGACACTAGGCCTCCGCCCCCTGACTCCATGCCGCGAGTCTCTTTGCGATAGGAGATATCCCCCAAAATATTAAACGCCGGCTCTGCAAATGGCAGTGCTTGAAAGTTTTTTGTAACTGGATGGTAGCCAAACACATCCGCAAGTCGCTCGGCTTTCTCTGCTGGGACATAGAATGCCGTATCGACCATACCCAATGGCTTAAATATTTTTGACTGGAAAAACTCGCCCAAGCTCATCCCGGAAATACGTTCAACGATTGCACCCTGCAAGTCTACTGACACCGAGTAAGCCCAGGCCGTTCCTGGTTGATGCATGAGCGGAATCGTGGCCACTGTATCGACCAGCGATTGTAAATCTGGTGAGGCTAAGACCGCTTTTTTTCTGAACTGCATATTGCTTGGATCAGCACCGCTAATGCCATAGCCAAACCCAGCAGTATGACTCATAAGTTCGCGGATGGTTGGCTGACGTTGCAGGGGCTCTAACTCTACATTGCCTTCGAGATCATAGCTCTTGACCACCTCCAGGTTCTCAAACTCAGGAATAAATTTAGACACCGGATCATCCAAAGAAAATGCACCCTGCTCATGCAATATCATCATTGCGACACCGGTTATCGGCTTGCTCATGGAGTAAATACGATACATGCTATCCTGAGTAATAGGCTCTCCATTAAGCAGGTCACGAACACCGGCCTGTGTGTAACTGGCAACTTTGCCATCATGCACTAAAAGTGTGGCAATACCCATGCTGTCACCTTCGACCACAAATTGGCGCATGCGCGACTCAAGAGCGGCTATTTTTTCAACATCTACACCTGTCACTGCGGGATTAGAGGTTAAATCTGGGAAGGCGGAACCGGTAATTTTTGTGCAGGCACTAAGGTTTACCACCAGCAATCCAGTTAATGTGGCAGTCTTGAGTAGGGTTAATATATCTCTCATTGTTGTTCTCTCTATCGTTATCGTTAATTTCTAGTTTGTACTCTAGTGGCGTTGACTACACAGTCATCTTATGGGGCGTACCAAATCGGTGAGGAATATGCGCGCTCCTGGATTACCGCAGGACCTCGATCAGGCTTAACCATGCCCAGTGCCAGCGCGTCAGCCAATGCGTGCCTTGGAGTTGGGATTTCAATAACTCGAACATAATAAAATGCTGAGAGCTCGGGCTTAAAATCAGGATCTCGCCAAACCGTCGAAAGAAGTGGAGCACCTATAGAATTTGTATAGGTAGCCGTTTCCAAATTAACCGTGTTGCCTATGGCCGCTAGTTTTTTACCTACACCCAAACGATCTTCGCCAGCCCAGGCTACGTCATAGACCTTCTCAAACGACTGGCCTTGCGAATCAACCCAGCCTTTGATTACCTGCACCCGGTCAAGATTAGCGCCTTTTGAATCACTGCCTGCATGAATCAAAAAGCTAGGCGGATTGGTCCCTTTACGTTCAGGTAGATCGCCCCCCATTGGCACCCCCTTGGTATAGCCATTTGTAGGGTAGCTTTTATGATTAAGATCTCGCTTATTGAAATCCCAGCCGCCAAACACCCGCAAATAGATACGCGGTCCACTGGTGGCATAAACCTCACGGCGCTTAAATGCCTGCATGATTGAGGTGCGATCATTGTAATCTGCCCAAACTGCCGCCAGCCCCTGAGCTGCCATCGCCCAGCCGCTTGTCGCATCAGGGCGATCAGGATTTATTAACTTCCTCTCTGGCGTACCATCCCTTGCCATCTTACCGTGAAAATTTTGCTCCTCTGCTGAAGCCATGCCTGTGTGTGCGTCTGTAGAACCAATCATGCCAAGCTTGTAGGGGTTGGTACCTAGCGCTTGCTCCAACTTGAGACCGCGTCGCAACCCACTGCGCAAGTAATCCCCTTGAAGCGCGTTATAGCCCTCGTTTTTAGCCTGAATGTGATAGGCGTAGGTTTCAAAATCGGCAAACTCATCATTCGGTGACAAGCTAGAAATAGTCTCGCTATCGCCTTTGATTTGGGTGACTTCAGCTACTGGCTCCCATTTGGCTCGAAGCCTGGCATATTCCGCATCAACCGGTACGTCCTTGATAGTGGTCACCGGAAACATATAGCCTTTTGAAATATTGGAATTGTGTGGAATGGCAATGAACTCAGCATTGGTGCTTTCACTTACATCTTCTAACCAATTCCACAGATCCTGTGGATAAGCGCTGTCGCCTGTATCGAAGGGACGAAAGGTTTTAGCAGTCTGAGCATCAGCATCGGTAAATACCACGCGATGCAAATTGGCACCACCGGGGATCGGGCTCCATTCCCAGCCGATCATGGCGGTAAACTTTCCAGGTACGTTGTGCTTGTCGGCAAGATCTGCTGCCTCTTCCCATGCAGTGCGCGCCATAAGTCGCGAATTGGGGATCGCCTCCTGATAGAGTTCGGTGGTTTTGGCTGAATTAACTGGGTCGCCATCGTACAATTTGGCGATTCTCATCATCACCCTGTAAAAGGTATTACTGTCGATAGATTCACGAATCAGCTTTTCCATGCTGTCTTTCTGCTTCAATTCATCGCTATTAAGACCATGTTCAGGAATACCCGAGTTATAAACAGTACGCATTACCCCTAAAAATTCTGCATGATCAGCAATGACTAAAAAGTCCAGCTTCTCTTGAATGCGGATTCTTGCTCTATGATAAGGGTGCACCACTGGCAGGCCCTTTGCGTAGCGATAAGCCGTGTCAACATCAGCCGATTGGTTGCCGCGAGGAAAGGCATCAAACGAATTTGATGTATGCACATGAGTATCACCCCATAAAAGCTCTCTAGCATGACTCATGACTGGGGCGCAAAATAATCCGATCATCACCATTTGTAAGAGCATTTTCATTTATAGGCCGCCTCTTTTATCATAGGCTTTGACTGAAAACGGGCCATCTAAATCGATAGGCTGACGCAAGGAAAAAATATTGCCATCAACATCGCGAGCATAGGCCTGAATAAAGCGGCCTAACTTGACCGGAGGGCTAAAAAAATCAACTCCGAGCGCTTGGAGTCGTTGATATTCCGCTTCGATATCACTTACCTCCAGAGAAAATGAGTAGCCTAGAGATGTTGGTTCTCGCTCTATCGTACTCTGTGGAGTGGGCGGATTTAGAAACTGTAAAATCTCCATAACTTTGGACTGACGGTTAAGTCTGAACCAGCCAATTTGTACCTTGGCATTATCAATATCAAACAGGTTGTCACCAAACTCACCTACCGGCACCTCAACTATTCTGTGGGGGTTGGTCTGAAAAACCTTATGATAAAACTGCATCAGTCGATCCCTGTCAGGGGTGAACAGCGATACCTGAGACATCCAAATTGGCTTGTTATCCTTATCCCAATTGTCCAGATACCCCGCATGTTTCAGTAGTTGTTCGCCATCGAGCTCCTCCATTTCAAGAAGATTACCTTCTGGATCATAGGCATAGACATAGCTCACGCCATAGGTAGGCGAATACACTGGTTTGTCATGCCGATTCAAGAATCTGGCACCCTGGGCAGCAAACTTTTCAAATAACGGTTGATCTATAGGCGATTGATAACAGGTATGTGACATACCTGGCCCAATAACGGGCATATCAGTCAAAGTGACAGAGTCATTATGGGCAAATTCACTGAGCTCCAGAACCCAATTCGGAGCTTGCAAAATTGCTGTCCGTACCTTTACATTGTCGCGAGCAAAGAGAGTGTCGGCCGATGCATCATTTTCAAAGGATTCTTTATGGATCACCTCAAAACCAGTCGCCGCCCTATAAAACTCCAATACCCTGTCAAGGTTTTGTACAGACAGACCAATGTGGTTTACTCCCTCAATATCTGTGGCGGAATCAACCAGTACAGCATTGGGATCAAAGTCAAAATCTATAGTCATTTTATAAACCTCTTCTTTTTTGTAATTGTTAAAACGTCAATGACTGGATTTTTACTGATTGCCGCCTGCGTCTGCTCATGGCAGTAGTCAATCAGCCAAAATGTAATCGTCGATACTTGCCGCTAAAATATAAAAGTGGGTCACGGTGCGGCTCAAACTTTGCTCTCACCACTTCACCAATAAATATGGTGTGGTCACCCTGAATAATCATGTCTTTTTTTATGCATTCAAAACTCGCTAGCGATCCTTCAATAATCGGTACATTTTGCTCCCAGGTACTCCAATCAATGTCTGCAAAACGATCAACCCCCTTAGAGGCAAATAGGTTTGAAATAGACTGCTGCCCAGTATGTAACACATTAATACCAAATGATTTTTCAGCTCTAAAAGCATCTAGGCTACCTACATGATTACCTAGACAAATTGATACTAACGGCGGGTCGAGAGAGACCGAACTAAAGGAATTGACTGTCAAGCCAATCGGTTTTTTCGTATCATCAAGCGTGGTTACCACAGTGATTCCAGTGACAAAACAACCCATTGCATCTCTCAGAGTTCGAGCGTCTGAGCCACTCACATATTGTAGTGGTTGATGGGGCACATGATTTTCTAAAAACTCTAATACCAGAGCACTGAATTCATCCCCCTTATCGAAAGCAACATAGTTGCCAGCCCCTTCAATTTCCGAGACCTCGGCTTGGAGAATTAATTCAGCGAAACGTTGCGTTGCGTCGGATGAACTTATTTGACTGTCGATACCGCGTACTAAAAGCGTGGGTAGTTTCAAGTTCTTGGCCGCGGGCTCAAGTTTGTTCTGCAATTCAATAAAATCGAAGCCACCTGCAAACAAACCTTGATCAAAATCCTCAGTGGATGCTCGCTCGCTGACTGTTTTGGCAATACTTTTGTTGTTGAGGCTTTGGAACTCAGGCGGAGGGTTGGTCAAAACCAGTCCAGTGGCAATGGGTGCGGAGGTATTACCCAATGCTGCTAAGCCGATCCAACCGCCAAAATTTGAGCCCACAACTACGGGGCGAGACTCCAACTGAGCCAAAACTGCTACCAAATCACCCATAAACGCATCTAGACTGTAATTGCAGTCATTGGGGCTATCACTGCCACCATGTCCTCGCAAATCTAAGCTAATAACATAACGACCAGCCTGCGCAAGCGCCTTTGCAGCACTAACCCATACCTTACGGGTCTGCGTTATACCAGGCAGCAAAAGTACGCAGGGATGCTCTTCGCTACCATACTCATCCGCAGTTAGCACCAAACCACCAACGCCAATAAACTCTCTCATATTCATCCTACTATTGCGTAAGTGCGGTGACGCTCGGTCGTACCCCAACTGATTGGTACCAGGCATTTAGATTTTCTAAACTCGACTCAGGTTTTAGGTCTACCATCGTGCTAGCGAACTCAATCGCTGTATACAGGGTAATATCGGCAATAGTAAACCTTTCACCTGCAACATAAGCATTCTGCGCAAACTCACGATCCAAGCGCTCAAAGTAATTGCGTGCCGCCACATCGCTGGCTGCCTTAGCTTCAGGTATCTGTGTGACCAACCCTAGTTGAGCAACGATTGGTCCATTTACCCAGGAGATACCTATTTCACGCCACATCTCGAACTCAATATGTCGATTTCTAGACTCAATATGGCCCAGCTCGAAAGGGCTGGTCCCAAGCAAATTTGGCTCTGGGAAGATGGCCTCTAAGTAACGACAAATTGCCACAGACTCTGGAATACATCGGCCATCTTCTAATTCGAGAACAGGAATCTTGCCACTGGGATTCTTCTTCAAAAACTCGGATGATTTGTGTTCTCCCCTACGCATATCACAGGCAACTAGTTCGAGCTCAATGCCCTTCTCGTTGGCAAATATTTTTACTCGCTTGGGATTTGGTGCATTCGGAAAATCATATAGTTTCATCAGTCGCTCCTGTTTGGAAAAGGGTTGTTAATAATCTTTCTAGTAGTCGATAAAGATTCAATAGTCAGCCACTTTCACTAATTGTTTGCCCAGATTGGCTCCGCCCAACAGGCCGATAAACGCCGCCTCAGCACTATCTAAACCCTGCGCTATAGTCTCGGTATATTTAATCTCACCGTTTAGTACTTTTTCCGTTAGCAAGCCGGTAATCTGGTGATATTGATCGTGCCACTCTCTGACCTGAAAATACCGGAATTCAGGTGGCTCCGACAGTGCACCAAAAATGTCCATTGGTGTCTCTGCAGTGTTCAAATCCTTTGAATTATAGGCCGACACATATCCACAAATTGGCACCCGTGCGCCCTTGTTTAGCAAGGGTGCAACAGCTTTGGCCACATCGCCACCGACATTCTCGAAATAAATATCTATGCCATCAGGGCATGCACTTTTAAGCCGGCCGGCCAGATCACCAGCTCTATAATCAACCGCTGCATCAAAGCCCATTTCATCCAATAAGAACTGGCACTTTTGTGCGCCCCCAGCGATACCAACGGTACGACAACCTTGCGCCTTAGCAAGCTGTCCGACCACAGTACCCACTGAGCCGGCAGCTGCAGAAACTACTAAGGTTTCTCCGCGCTTGGGTTTACCGATAAACGTGAGGCCGCTATAGGCAGTTCGGCCAGTCATGCCGGCCGAGCCAAGAAAAACTGATAGTGGTAAACCCTGGTCATCAATATGGTAGATATTTTCCATGGTCTCATGAGCTAGAAAATATTCCTGCCATCCTGAAAAACAGGTTACCAAGTCACCCTGCTTATATTTTTCGGACTTAGATTCGATAACCACCGATACAGTCTCGCCAACAATGACTTTGCCAATACCGATAGGTTGTAGATAATTTTTGATGTCACTCATACGTGGCCGCATATAAGGGTCAAGCGACAACCAGATAGTTTTAAGTAAGAACTCTCCCTGACTTAATTTTCGGACGGGTTCGCTGATCATGGAGAGATCTCCATCCCGCAAGTCACCCTGCGGCCGCCTATTTAGAACTATTTTCCGGTTGGCGTATTCGCGCGTCATTTTTAACCCTCAGATAGATTTAAAATTTTGTTCCAGTGCCAAGTTCATCGAATGCTAAGCCTCAGCCATATTATACATATACTATAATATAGAGGCAGGCAGGTATAGTCTGCAAAGGACTTATTTTAGAAAAAAGTGGCTTTTTGTTATTGAATAGCGCTTAGAGGATTGAACTCAATGGTAGGCTTTTGAGATGGGTACACATAGGCGTACTCGACTGTAAGCACGCGGGTTAGGCGAGTAGATGATAAACTTTAGCTGTCTGTATCTGCATAGGGAGCCGCGAACCCCCCTAGAATAAAACTGACGGTATTGTCAATTAGGCGTTGTCTGCTGCGTCCCGATCGATTCACTTTTTCAGCAGCGGCAATAGAAGCCGCGGAGCCCATGTAGAGAAGATGCTCTGCCTGCTCTAACGTCATCGTACGATTCTCTTCAATGACGCTCTCGATTAAAGTTCGGCCAATCTCTTTGTGGTTCCTCTGTATCGTCTTAGCAACTGCCTCTCTTAGATCAGCCTGACTGAGCAGCACATCTCTTACATTTCCAGATTCAGATTGCTCAAAGTTAACCTCAACAAAGACTCTTACAAGTTCCTCAAAACTATGAGTACTGGCTACTTTAGCCCTAATCTTCAAACGAAAGTCTTCTAGTTCCCGCAACAAAAGCTCTTTAAAGATCTCTTGCCGGGAGTCGAAATATTTATAGACCAATGGGTTACTCACACCGGCTGCCTTGGCCAGAGTCTCCATGGTGAATCCTGCAAATCCCATATCTTCGATAATTGCCGCTGCCGTGTCCAGAAGCTGTGATCGTCTCCCTTCCTTAGACAAACGGGTTCGAGGTTTTTGTGCCATCAACGTACTACCTTACCTATGTACACCCCGAAGAGGCGCACTGAAGGATATCATTCTAACCGCTATTTTGGCTTATGTCGCCTTGGCTTTAGGCTGTTGTTGATTTCGCTTACGCTCTTCGATGCCATCAATGATTTTGATATGCATGGAATGGGTCAAATGATATTTGCCATAAAAGAATACGGCGATAAACGACGCTATACCCATAATGGGTCCAGCCAGCATACCCATTCGAAATAACACGTCTGCGTCAACAGCTCCGGGAACTGCTAGCGACGGGAAACGAACAAATTTGTCCAGCCCTACGCCACCCACCAAGTGACCAAAGGAAAACGAAGCTTTAGCAAAAAAGGCTCTTGCAGAATAGAATAACCCTTCCTGGCGCAAACCTGTCTCCAACTCGTTTTCATCTACCACATCACCAATCATAGACATCATAGCGACAGCACCAAGGCCAATCACAAACGCGAATACGCCTGAGTTGCAGAGCAGCAGTGGTAGCAATGTAGCGCTATGATTGTCAGGCATTAAATCGAGCAATCTCAAATCCACAACCAGTTGAGCAGTAATCGCCATACAAATCAGAGAGAAGATTACCACAGGCTTGCGATCGAACTTGCGCATTAACACAGGTGAAATTAAAGCACCAAATAAGGCACAGGGTGCCGACACTAGTCCAAACCAGCGAATTTGTCCCGGCACGAGCTCCCAAAAGTAAGTGTTCATAAAAACACCTAAAGTATCGTAGATTCCGCTAGCAATCATAAAGAAAAAGTAACCGGCAAGTAGTACGACATAATTGCGGCACTTTAATGTGAGCAATATCTCTTTAAAGAAACCTTTAAAAGAGAGCTTTTGTTGCTTTGGTGGCTCGGATAGTGATGGCACATGCTTATACGTGCCGGCAGCGGTAGTCCAAATCGCCACAAGAATCAAACTACAAGCTAACAATATCAAAGGAGCATAGGAGGCTGCATTTAAGTGCCCCGGAACTACCATGCCATCAACAGCTCTTATATGGTCGCCATCGAAGAATACGCCCCAAGCCAAAAATCCAAACAAGGCACCAGTTACATAGGAAAATGCAGAATTGGCACTAAACAATCTGGAACGTTGGTTATGGTTCTTTGACATTTCACCCCCCAGGGCGAGATGCGGAATTGAATAGAGTGTTAAGAATACGCGACTAAAAATAGTGCAGGAGGCTAACCATGCGAACAGGACATAATTAGTGAAATTATCTACTCCATTCAAAATGGATTCAGGCGGATTGAAAATTGCATAGATTGCCAGCGCCAAGGGTATGGGCGCAGCAAATAGAAATGGATGTCGTCGTCCGTGCTTAGATTTCCAGTTATCAGAAATTATCCCAATCAACGGGTCAGTGATCGCATCAACCAGCAGGGCCACGAAGATCGCAATACCGATGAGGGTATTCGATAGGCCAATTACCTGATTATAAAAAATAGTGATAAAGGTATTGAACAGCCCCAAGTAAACTGCCTCACCTGCGGCCCCGACACCAAATGCTGCGACTGACCAACGAGACAGTTTTTCGTCAATCTTTGTTCTTAGACCAGTATCCTGCGTCTTATTAGGAGTCATGAATCGTAACCAGCCCTTTATTTAAATGGCAAGTACCGCCACATTCAAGTATCGAAATTAGCCTAGCATTTTTCAAACCGAAACTATGCCAAAGACATCAAGGCCTGCATGTTGCCATGATAAAACTTACTCATGGTGGCTTCATCACAGCCTTCCATTGTAGCTTCGAACTTGCTGATAGGATCTGACCCACCCTCTGGATGCGGATAGTCCGATGCGTAGCAAATCATATCCGGACTGGTGTTTTCAATTATCCATCCAACGGGTTCACCGGCAAAGGGCGAAAACTTAAGACATCGTCTCGCTGTATCTGAAGGTTTTTCCACAAACTCTCGACGCGGCACATAAGCTCCGTAGGTAAAGTCTAGCGACTTTAGCCAGGATGGAACCCAAAATGCACCATGCTCCATACACATGCCTCGTAGACTGGGGTGACGATCAAAGACGCCGTCAAAAATTAGCGCCGACAAAAATAGTTCAGCCGAATTTTTTATCGTTATCAGACCGAGTTCACCTGCAGGCGCATCGCCACCCAGTGCAATAGTATTCTTGCCATTGCGCTTAAAGCTTTTTGGCACAGCTTCATAATGACCATTGGCGGCCACATGTATTCCAAAGGGTACCCTCTGCTCTACAAAACCTGCCCAGACAGGGTCAAAGTCTGGATGAGCAAAACTAAGCTTGTCATCGTTGGGCTCATTGGTATCAATCATAAAGGTATAACAACCATCATCGAAGCCCTGTTTCATTAGCTCCAGCGCCCTCTCTGGCCCTAGGGTATAGGGTAAATACCCAATCGCAAGCAAGCGATCATCATGGGCACAAAAGTCGGCCATAGCCTTATTTAGGGTACGAGCGCCTGCATAGAGTGCATCCATATCACCCACATGGGCCACCTGATGAAATGAGAAAGTGGGTAGCACCCATTGCTTCTCATAACCAAACAAATCCAGTGCATGGGAGCGCTCTTGAGGGTCAAATGCGCCAATTCGGGACCAACCACCCAGGTTGTTGCTGATAATAATATCCTCGCATTCTTGCTTAACGGTGGCGTCATGCTTGCGCCGCTCGAACAGCTTTACGCCGTCATCATATTTTTTCCTATCAATTGGTAGCTCCGTTTGATCATCCATTTTTTGCAGCAGTTCTATATCAGCTTCTCTGGCCGCCTTTATTAGAAAGTCATCTAGCTCTATAACATGACTGTCGGCATCAATGATCTTGCGGTGTTGTGCGTAACTCATAAAGTACTCCTTGCTTACTGATTCTGGTTTTTGAGAACAGTTCGCCTATACATGCTTTTCAATATAGACTACGAATCTATCCTTTCTGTCAGATGCTGGTGGAAATTAACAATCGCTTTTTCAAAGTAGCCAAAGGTCAAATGGCTGTTGGCCTGAGCTGTTACCGTCTGCTGAATTAAGCAGGCCGCTTCTCGGTCTTCATCCTGGCCTGATTCATTGACAAACTGGGCATCTTTTTTAACATCCTCAAGAGAAATTGGGTTCTCAGAAGTTTGTTCAGGGGTTACCAAATAGATCACCATCTGAGTGCTACTAGGGCTCAGCGGCTCCATAATCGTCAAGTTTGAATGTTTGGATAGTACTGAGACACTAGCATTGGGAAAAAGATGGTAGACAGAGGTCAGCATCCCTGCAGCTCTGCGCTTTTCTACAGGCACATCCCGTAACTTCTCAATGCGTCGGAAAGGAAAAGTTACTCGAGCATTAGCACCGTATGTCTCGACCAAATTGACATTATCTAAGCCATAGGGGAAGAACGACTTTCTATGCAGTGATTTAATATGGTAGCCCTCTAGGAGAGTTTCGGTTAACAACTTCCAATTGGCTGGGTCTGTATTTTCTGACTGTTTAAACAGCTCCTGCTCGGGAGTAAAATAGTCACGGCTATTTTCTAGCATCTGTGGACTGATGGTTCCCTCCTGCATCACATAGACAAGACCGCCCTTTTCCATAGCGCTTACCTCCACCAGACTGTGATCCTCAATGTCAAGACCAGGAAATCCCTCTTCACCCGGGATAAATTTGAGTGAACCATCAAGGCCGTAAAACCAAGCATGATAGGGGCAGACAAAGCCATTAGCGCGTCCAGTACCACTAGCTATTTGCATACCACGATGCCGACAAGCATTAATAAAAGCTCTAACCTTGCCATCTTTCCCACGTGCTACTACCAGTGGGGTGCCCGCCGATTTGCGAGCAATATAGCTCCCTTGTTCGGGTAGCGCCGCGGAGGGGCAAAAGGGTATTGGCAGACTGCGCAATAGCGCTATTTCAGCATCAAATCGCTCTTGGGAATGATAGTTTTCAACAGGTTCTTGCCAAACAGTATCACCAAGGTCAGTTGTGCCATTATCGATGTGGGTAAAGACTCTCTCTATCGCCTCCTGGTCATTTAACAGTGACACGGTCGGAATAATATTGGACTCTGGTTCTGCAGATGACATTGGAAAAACCTACTTTTAAATTTTAAAAATTTTTAGACAATTAAATTGAGTAATGCTGCTAATACATTGAGCGTCATCGCTGACACTTTTTTGTACCTCTAAGTTACCTTTAACGGGCGATTAGGTCAACCTTAATATAGAAACTATATATTAATATATTAGCCAATTTTAATTTAAATTGATGAAGTCAGCTCAATCTAACGCGAACTCAAGATTATCGATTATTAGAGACGGCACCGCGGACTATAGTTTGTATGCGATCACCACCGATAATACTAAAGTTTTCTACTGCGGCATTAGATGCACCCGAAGTGAACTTCGCTATTACTCTTGCTTCTTTGCGCCCCTTAACAAGTCGCTAAAGTTACGTTCCCTATCGATATAGCTTTGTTATACCAATACTATAATAAATCTTGATATCTCCAGACTTTAAGCCTATCGTATTGGTGAGTTTTTAAAATCAAGCGTAAATCGCTGCGTGTCAGAATTTCAAGCACGATATTATATTCGAGCACTGAAAATTCCAACCACAAAGCATGCATTTCGGGCATGCAGTTGTAATGGGTATGGTCAGACATTTTGGTGGATTTAACACTAATCTTTTCCAATTACATCCCAATTACCGAAGGCTGAAACTACGTGGTAAGAATGTACCGACCAAGAGCTGAATTACTCAATGGCACTTCGACATTCCCCAAGGTTACCGAGATAAAATAATACTATGAACATAATCAGAGGCAGCGGCAGTATCATGACTAAACCCTTAGCAAAATCCTGTGTTGTGAGCCTGGCGCTTTTGATCGCCGGATGCGGCGGCTCATCCATCAAAAAAGTGGCGCCAGAGGATATCTTCATTACCGAACTAATGCCTGTATCCGCAGCCAGCGAGCCACAGTGGTTAGAACTCTATAACAGCGCCGAATCCTCAATCGATCTTCAGGGCTGTGAAATCACTAATACTCAGGATCAGGCATTTACCATTACTGATAGCCTGGTTATGGAATCTCAGCAATATGCAGTGGTTGCCAATCAAAACCCTAGAGCTGACTTCACCTATCAGTCTGATCTATTTGAGTTACCTCCAGCCGGTGGCATAAGCCTGACCTGCAATGGTAGCCTTATTGATAAAATGACTTATCAAATTGGCCCGCCGACCATTGCAGCAACAGCCAGATCTTGGCAGTTAACATCCGATACAGATAGCAACCAAGCTCAGAGTGCTGAGGCAAATGATAAGGTCGAAAATTGGTGTTATACCATTTTGATCGAAGATTACATGTTTGGAGATCGGCGATTTGCGACGCCAGGAAGAGCCAACTCCGTCTGCGAATCGGTTATGCCCTATGTGAGTTATAACGATCAAGAGTCAGTGTTGATTGAGGGCATTGATTTGGCTGCAACGATAAAGGTTGCAGAGGCAGAATTTGCCCGCGAGTTATCCACATCAGAATTACCAATATGGGCGGTTAGAGACCAAGTGGTTACACCTGAAATCGCCGCTAAAATAGCCCAGCTGTACTTCGACAATATAGAGATGCTCTATACTACAGAGCCATTTACTATCATTGACTGGAACCATGCCGTATGGCATTTTTCGTGGGCAATCTCTAACCTATATCGCAATGGTGACACCGCAGTCAAAGCCGTATTACAGCTGGCTTATGAAGATGCAATTACCCGGCCAGAAACCCTTGAACGCTACAACCATATTGCGATTCACCATATCCGAAATGATACTGTGGTGATGGGCGATATTCATACGCCGGCTCACAATCGTATGCGGCAGCTTGTTGTGGCGCCAGGCAATCCAGCATACCTGCAAAGCTTTGCAGAGTACGAAGAAAATAAAAGAAGCGCCTTTGCGCTAACAACGATCGATCTTGTGTACCGGGCAAAGACTTTTTTTGAAGGTTTATTGTGAGGACATTTTTTTAAAAGCTTGATCAATCGACATCGTCTCACCGCGCTGGAGGCTATAAGTTAGGGTGCTATTTTTTGGTTTACCGCTACATCAGCGCCTAACGTCTCATCTCATTTCACAGCAGCATTTTTAAGAATATATCAAAGTTGACTCACATGGCTTTAAAAGTTAGCCTTGACTTTATTGTTATAATCGTCAATAACAGTTAATTATCTTTTATGTACCGGATTTTATGGTTAAAAGGCGATTAATATTATAACTAGCACTAGCATTATGCTTATTTAACAACAAATATAAGGGATTTAATTGATGAAGTACCTAATAAGGTTTATTAGCGGTATTATTTTGGTTCTGGTCGTTGTCGCAGGAGCGGCCTATGCCTATCTGGCACCAGAGAGTAAACCAGCCCCAGTAGCGTCCGATAATACCTTAATTAATCTAGATACTGGTGACATTATCGGCTATCAAAATAGCCTTGGGGCGTCAGTATGGCGAGGTATACCCTTTGCTCAACCACCAGTGGGCGATTTGCGCTGGCGTGCTCCGCGACCTCCGGCGCCTTGGCAACATCCAAGACAGATGTTAGAGGCTGGGCCAGATTGTGCCCATCAGGCCAACAACACATCACCGGAAAAGAACCTTATCAATGGCAGCGAAGACTGCCTGTATCTCAACGTCTTTGCTCCTGAAAATGCTAAAGATCGACCGGTGATGTTTTGGATTCACGGAGGGGCTAATAACGGAGGCACAAGTAATCATCCATGGTTAGATGGTTCTCAACTGGCATCTCAATTTGATGTGGTAGTGGTAAGTATTAACTATCGCTTATCGGCATTTGGCTGGCTGTCTCACCCTGCGCTTCGCACCAATGCCGAATTGCCCGAGGATAAGTCCAGTAACTTTGGCACATTGGACCAGATTGCTGGGCTAAAATGGGTACAGCGAAATATTGCCAAATTTGGCGGCGATGCCAGCAGAGTCACTATTTTTGGTGAATCTGCCGGTGGATGGAATGTCATGGCACTCATGGCCTCTCCCCTGGCTACGGACTTATTTCATGGTGCCATTGTTCAGAGTGGTGGCTTGGATATCGAGCCCATCATCAGGGCTGAAAACTTTATAGAGGATGAGGGCCACGAACACAGCTCGCGGGAATTCATCAATCAATTATTGGTGGCTGAGGGCAGAGCTACAAACAGAGAAGCTGCAAAGAAATTACAGAGCAGCATGACTGTCCATGATCTTGCCGATTATTTACGTAGCAAAACTACGGCTGAGGTATTTAAAGCGTTCCGAAGTGAAACCGGTGGCAAGGTGTTCAGAAATTTGGACCTAATTGGCGACGGTATCGTTTTACCTCAGGCCGTTGCGTCAGAGCAACTCTTTGCCGATCCTGCCAATTACAACGCAGTACCGGTGATACTTGGTACCAACCGCGATGAGATGAAGTTGTTTTTAAGCTTCAGTCCCGATCAAGTAGACAGCTTTATGGGTATACCCATCGCAATCAAAAACAGTGAACGCTATCAGGCATTTAGCAGCTATGCCAGTGATCAGTGGAAAATTAAAGCCGTCGACCAGCTGGCTACAGTGATGCGTCAGGGGCAAGGAGATAACGTTTTTGCCTATCGTTTTGATGCGGATGATCTACGTGACTTTGGTTTTCTCAGCCTGCAAGAGCTGATGGGTGCAGCTCATGCCTTTGAGATACCCTATGTATTTGGAAACTTTGTTACATTGATGAGTAATCTTATCCATCCGGAGTCCGCTCGAGCGGCGAGAAATGCTCTATCACAGAGTATGATGTCCTACTGGGCGTCATTTGCTCATTATGGTGAGCCCGCCAAGGGATATCATGGCAAACAGGTTGAATGGCGCACTTGGAGCAATAATGATGAGCAAAATCGAGTAATGATCTTTGATACGACCTTAGATCGCGGTATTCGTATGTCTCCAATGAAGTTACAAATGCAAGATCTAAAGCAAAAGTTTATTAACGAGACTCACTTCAACGACCAGCAAGAACATTGTCAGGCTTATAAACTTTTATTTACCAATGCGGACTTTATACAATCCGAGTACGACAACCTAGGTGACAATGGTTGTTCTGAAGTGGGCTTATAGTGTTTGCAGATGGAACCCCTAATCCACAAAACAATTGAACTCACCTAAACGAAATAGCTCCGGAGATATGTGCTCAGGGGCTTTTTAAATGGTCTGAAGAATTAATCTTTCAAAGCTATGCTTAGCGCTGGACTTGGCAACTTGCTCCAAAGGAGAATGAGTTGAGGCGTCTTAGTAAATAAAGGGCGCCATACCAGGGGCCTTAGTCATGTGCGTACCGGTAATCAGCACCTCTTCAATGGATTTATCCTCTGCCAAGCCAGCGACTGGTATCACCGTTAGGAGGCTAGCCCCTATTGGCACAAAAGCCATACTTAAACGATAGAACCTTTTATTTAAGGACATTTGTGTTATTTCCCCCGCTAGTTGGCCATGAAAGTCAAGTTACAATCAGATTTTCAATAATAAGAACTATTATTTTTAAACGCACTCAACAAGCCCGCTCTCTAGCAGTGTTTAAAATCGATATATCTAATGTCGTGCTATGGCAGGCTGCAGTAAAAGGCATCCCTTGCATTTAAAATGCGTGCGGTATGGAAATCTACTTGCTCTGCGGTGAAGAAAAAGACAGCTAAAACAGCATAATAATTATTCAGCGTTAGTTTCTGGTTTTACAAATCTAGGGATAGGTCAATAAATCTAAGATCAGGACTCCGCTCGAAAGCAAAAACTGGACAAAAAAAAGGAGGCCAAGAATAATCTTGACCTCCCTACAAGGGACTTAGTTTATATTTAGAACTGTAATCTCAGTGTCACACCGTAGCTACGTGGATCACCAGGGTAGGCATTAAAACTACCTGCCTGTATCACAGAGTTGAAGAGACCGTCGGTATATTCTTCATCCGTTATGTTTTTACCCCACAAGTTAACGGTCCAGAAGCCGTCAGCATCACGTATCCCCACTGTGGCATTGGCAGTGACATAGCTGCCTTGATCAGCAATTGGGTTTTGCTCACTAGTCACATTGCGTGATCCGCGATATCTAGCTCCAAGATTGGCAAAACCTTCAACGGCGCCAAAGCTCTTCACGTAATTGATGGATGAGCTTAAGGTCCAATCAGGCACACCGGATAACGGCTTCCCGCTCAGGTCTTGGACGGGCGGGAGTGGTGGCGTGGAGCCAGCGGGTCGAACGATTTGAGGTCCTCCAACATAACTCGTATATTCGTGATCTAGATACGAGCCTGCGAATGAGAGAAACAGGTTTGAAGTGGGTGCATAAAGCGTATCAAACTCGAAGCCGTCAATCTGAATCTCACCGGCGTTGGTTAAAACAAAGGTGGTGCCGTTGAACGCGTTGGATTGAAAGTCACGTAAGCGCTGCGAGAAGGCGGCAACGTTAAACTGTAAGTTATTGTCTAATGCACGAATTTTAGCGCCCACTTCCCAAGCGTCAGCAAGTTCTTTATCAAAATCTGCACCATTAGATCCCGAGCCAACATTAAATCCACCTGCTTTATAGCCTCGTTTACCGCTGGCATATAGACTCACATCATCACTGTATTCATAAGAAACAATGAGTTCGCCAGTAGGCTCCTGTTCGCTGCGTCTTTCGGAAAAGTCCGACACCGGCCTAAATAGCTGCACAAATCCTGCGTATGTAGGAAAGAGCGGGTTTATCGCTGCTAGCGTTGCCACAGCGGGATCGCTAGTGGGATCACTAAAGTCGATAGCAGAATAGGGCGCATCAGTAGTCATTCGCGCGGTAATTACTTTGTCTTCTGTGGTCCAGCGCGTCCCGAGTGAGGCTGTTAACTTGTCATTGATGTGCCAGTCAAGCTTACCAAACACAGAGTGACTGGTTGTCAGTAGACTGAATTCGCTTTTTCTACCAGTACCGGACTCAATATAGGAGCCAGTAGGGGCGCCTTTCAGCTGTTCAACAAGCGAGACCAACCCGAAGACCCGAGAGTCAAAGAACGGGCGGGCGAATGAACCTAAGCGATTTTCCCCGCCGCTGTCTTGGTCAGCGTCGTAAAAGTAATAGCCCAATAGCCAGTCGACTTTATTTTCACCGGTAGACTGCAGTCTAAACTCTTGAGTAAACACCTGTCGGTCAAAGGTGTTTTGCAATACGCCACTCAATTCGATGTCGATAAAATCGGCGTCAATATCATTGCTTTCCTCAAAATCTCGGAATGCCGTCAGAGAGGTAAAGGAATAGGACTCACGCTCCCAATCTAATTGTGCTGAGTATCCGCTCTGCTCCTGATCGGTTTCCATGGCTCGGTCAAACTTAATCTTGCGCGCGTAAATGTCGTCAGGCAAGATTGTTGCGCCAAGGGCCGTAGTTGCGGCGGCATTGCCAGGATCATTGTAGTAAAACGGCGCACCGCAACAATCTTCTTCAATGGATGAAGTATCGGCAATAAGGCGTATGGTCAGCTCGTCGCTGGGCTCTATCAGTAGTTGCCCACGCAGAGCGTGGCGATTCCTATTATTTACAGCATCTCTACCTTCCTGAACATTATCAATAAATCCGTCCCGGGTATTGCGGTTGCCGGAGACACGGTAAGAGACTGTGTCACTAATGGGGCCAGTAATGGTGCCACGGGTTATTTTGCTATTGTAACTACCAAAGGATTGCTCAAAATCAGCCCCAAACTCTCGCTGGGGTTTTTTGGTAACAATGGAGATAACGCCGGCGGGGGTATTTTTACCGTAAACCGAGCTCTGCGGTCCGCGCAGTACTTCTACCCGCTCAACAGCGATAAAATCATCAATAGCTGAGGCTGCCCGACTGCGGTATACACCATCGATAAACACCCCTACAGAAGGTTCTAAACCGGCGTTATTACCGGAGGTACCTAATCCGCGAATACTAAATGTTTGCTGTGAAGAGCTCTGGTTTTGAGTAACACTAAGAGACGGCACTGCAAGCTCCATTTCTTGAATGTCATCAAGACTTCTTTGTTTCAGCAATTCTCCTGAAACTACAGATACAGCTACTGGAGTATCTTGCAAAGTCGCTGTTCGCTTTTGAGCGGTTACCAATACTTCTTCCAGCCCGCGATACGTTTCCTCCTGGGCTAGACCGGCATTAGCTGCTAGTACTGCTAAGGAGAGCGCGCTAGTACGCACTATTTCATGCAATTTCATATTCTTATGTCCCCAATTTAGTTTTATTAGTTGTTTAAATTTAAGATATAACTAACGTTTTTGAATCGATCATTATTGTCAATGAGCTAATGGTATCGTTGTCGTATCCGAACCCGATAATCATTATAGTAATTCTTATTACAGTAATCGTCAATAGTACCCCAACAGAATTAAAGTTTGATTCCAAAAAACTGTAGAAAACCCTTAATCCCATGCATTAACTAGCTTAATTAGGTCACTTTAATAGAAATATTTGCAGCAATAGCCTGCAAAGAGCTAAGCACATATCTGAGTAAAGAGATTAAATCCGCTAAATTTGTTAGCTTTACAATAGATTTGTGCGAATCTACTAAGCATCATGTCAATAGTTAACCGATATTGTGGGGAAAATGACATAGAAGCAAAATCCATGATCTGCGCCCACAGAAATAGAGTTCAGTGCCCACTCTTCACGGTGTAACTCGCGTGAAGATGGTACTGTACTGGCTAACGACCACAGATAAACCATAAGATGGGCTGGCATAGCCCCGCAACAGCTGATAAGGTTGTTTATCGCTATCTAATGTCAGAGCTATGAGTAAAACCGACACAACAAAGAAAACCCGAACTCGGCTATCGCCAAAAGCCAGAAAAAATATGATTCTGGACTGTGCGGCCAAGCTTGTGGGAGAGGAAGGTGTGTCCGCTGTGACTATGGAGCGTTTAGGTACTGAAGCAGCAATCAGTAAGGCGTTGGTGTACAACTACTTCCCCAGCGTTAAATTGCTTTTACAAACATTATTAACGCGCGAATATCGTCATCTACGTAGAGTCCAGCTAGAAGCTGCTGAAAGCGCAGAGACACTGGAGCAAATGGTCCGCCGGGTCACTAAGGTATATCTCTCCTACATCAGCGATCGCGGACTTATCATTGAACGTCTATCCCTGGAGCCCTCTGTGGCCAATAGTGGCGACCCCAACAAATATGGTCGAGATCCAGCGGTAAACTATCTCGCCGAAATACTCTGTGACAACTTCAATATAGACATGGAAGTGGCTAGAGCTACAGTAGACATCTCCTATGGCATGCCAACCGCTGCGGGGCAATATCTTATCCATAACGACATCAACCTGCAGACGATAGAAGATATTACTGTGGCCATGATTTTGGGCAGCTATCAGGCTATTCAGAAAAGATACGAGACCTCTCTAAAAACACTACTCAAACGCCCTCGTAATAAAGCTATCTAAAGCAGGTTAGTGGCAGCTTGATACGATCTCCGATACCGTCTTAATAATGACGCAGGCAGCATCAAAATGCTATTGACCAGAAATTCAATAAAAGCCAAGGGTTGAGGTCTTTGGAGCTATTGCAACTATAAAAGCTGTCTTGACAATAACAACGAGAAAGCAAGTTGGGAACATGAAAAATCTGCCTGTTATTTTTGCACTGCCACTTTCGATAATCTCACTTGGCAGTGGTCAGCTACCTAGCGCCCCAGGCATCCAGCTTGCGCACCGAGAGGCGTGACTGAGGATCAACCGCCTGACGCAGGGAAAAGATATTACCATCCAGATCTCGGCTGTAGACTTGCCAGAAATCATCCAGCTCAACAGGCTCGCTTACAAAATCTAATCCCAGACTAGTCAGACGCCGGTACTCTGCCTGAATATCTGCAACCTCGATAGAGAACGAATAGCCCAGCGCAGTCACAGCGCGCTGACCAGTAAATTCTGGCGTCTCCGGGCTGACATATTGCCAAATCTCGATCACCTTGGATGCCTGATTTAATTTAAACCAGCCACCAATTAAGTCGACATTATCTATATTTACTATATCGTCGAGTCTGGGATTATCAGTGACATGGGCATATCTGTAGGGCTTAAACCCTAATACCATTTGATAGAACTCAATCAGCCCTTCAATATCATGGGTCGCCAAACCCACCTGAGACATCCATAGATTTCCATCCAAATTCTGCCCACTGCCACCGTAACCTGCGCGCTCTAATAATCCACCATCCAGCTGTTCGAGCTCAATCATGTTGCCGTCGGGATCATAGGCATAGCCATAGGTTATGCCATAGCCACCAAGATCAATTGGCTGATCACCGCGAGATAGCGGATCTATGCCCATTGCCACAAACTTGTCCCAGCCAGAGTCATAGTTAGGAGATTGAAAACAGGTGTGAGTCATACCTGGTCCCTCAGGTGGCATATTGCCTACAGGGATGCCCTGATTACCCTCGAACTGGGTTAATTCCAACAGCATATTGGGCCCCCTAAGAACAGCTATCTCATAGGCAATGTTGTCCTGACCAAATAACTTGCTGGCCTGTTCATTAACACTCACCGACTCTCGTCGCAACAACTCAAACTGAGTGGCTCCCTGATAGAACGCCAGCGCAATATCCAGATCTCTTACCGACAGTCCAATATGGTTTAACCCAATGACACTGGTGCTGGCATCGGCGACAGTTGCTTTTTCATCCAAATCTACTGGGCTCGTTGGCTGCAAAATTAGATATAGACCAATACTTAGAGCGGCGATTAACAGTACAGATTTGCTGACAAGGTTCATAAGGATTTCCGTAACAGTTAAGGTTTAATTGGGGAGAGAAAATACCAACAGCATGTTGCCTGGCATTTCAGCCCACTTATCATAACCAGAGGTCACAAACAGCCGACCATTAGCAATGACTGGACCGTCAGCCTCAATTGAGCCGCCTTGACCCTTCAGCCCATTGACCGCTGTAAATTCTCTATAGGTATTGTAAGTCCAGAGAGTATCGCCACTGCTGGCATCAAAGGCGCGCAGCCGACCATCCATGCCACCGGCAAATACCAGACCAGGACTACTGCTCACTGCGGCAGAAATACCCTGAAAACAGTCAAACTTGATGTCTTCAGGACACAGAGATGGAAGGACATTACGCCACAAAAATTCCCCTGTCTCTGGATCCAGCGCATGTACTCCAGGGTATGGGTCGCCTTGGTTATAGCGATTCTTAGTGGGAAGGTCAGACACCCCCACATAAAGGCGCTCACCATCGCTACTCATACCCCAGTGTACGCCACCCATAGTGCCACCACTACCTACTCTTTGACGCCAGACTATTTTGCCCTGCTGATCTGGATCCATAGCATAGGTGAGTCCAGATTTTTGCCCCACCAACAGGAGATCTCGGTTAGATTTTAAGGTCACCAAAATTGCTGAGGCGCCAATATCATAATCTGGTCCATCTTCCTCTGGGCAGTTGATCATTGTGAAGCCACAGGCACCATTCCAGGCATCGTTGGCGGTCACCTGAGACACCCACTTCACCTCACCTGTTGTGGTGTCCATGGCTATTACCGCATCACTAGTTCCTGTGGCTGGCGTCGAGTAGTTTTGTCCGGTGGTCGCATAGACAAGATTGCGCTTGGTATCCAGCGTAGGGCCAGACCAGATAGGCGCTCCCGAGGGGCCAAAGCGATCTGCACCAACGGCATTTTTACCCAGGCGCTCGGGTTTATCTGTAGTGTAGGTACGCCAGGCAATACTGCCGTCCTCCAGATTGAGTGCAACCAAGGCGCCGCGGAAGGTACAGCAGGCATAGGTCGACTGAGCCGCAGGCACAACTTCCGACGATGACAGGGGCACATAGACTCTTTTATTGTCAGCATTCACCGAGCCAGTAACGCTCGCTAGAGGGTGGCTGTGAACCTTGGTTTTCCAAAGTAATGCTCCGGTCCTTGCATTTAGCGCATAGGCATTGGCCCTGTAGTCACCAAACAATAGTCTGGCTTCCCCAGCAGCCTGATCACCCGCATCACCCTGCAGTTTAACGGCGCCGCGAACCTCATTCTCAGCCTGAAAGGTCCAACGAATGCAGCCAGTATCTGTATCCAAGGCGTACACAGTCCCATCCTGACTCCCTATGTAAGTCATACTTTCTGTCACGGTAGGCTGGGATCTCACCCTAGTAGAATCGGGGAAGGCGAAGGCCCATTTCAGTTCAAGATCTTTAACAGTCTGTTTATTTAATTTGGTTTCATTTGCCTGAAAGCGCTGGCTATTGAGCTCGCCACCCCAACCTGTCCATTGGGCACTTGCTGAGGAGTTCGTTTTAGCTAGAGAGTCTGCAACGCAGAAGGCATCAGACAAATCAGCTGTTTTTGGTGATGCCATTTTCCCGGTTACATAATAAGCCACCTGCTGCATCTCGCTAGCCGAGAGAGACAGTCCGGTGGTGCTCATCACACCACTGGTGAGTGATTTGATAATACGTTCGGGCTGATATAGCTTTAGAGCTGCCATTTGCGGTGCCTTAGGCATAGCGCCGGCATGGCAGCTGACACATCTAGCCTGATATAACTGCTTACCAAGGACATAGTCTGCATCAATAGCCTCAATTGCAGAGTTCTCCTCGGCCACAGAGGTCGCACAGAGGATCGCAACTGAGACCCCGATCAGAAATTTAACCAAATTGGTATTTGGAAGAATGTTTGAAGCAGCATAACTGTGTTTGGGTGTGATCATCTTTATACTCGTTTATCAGATATTAACCTAACCTGATGCATTTTTCGGAGTTTCCGTTAAGTCGCATACAAACCACCCTTGAGAGGGCAATAGGCGAGCGCTGGATCGAGCATCAAAAGTTCAAGTTGGTCAAGGTACAGGCCAGCCTTTTTACCTTCGGACTCACAACTGTCATTGCTCCTGCTTAACCTCGGGTAGTAAAACGTCTGTGCTTTAGCCTTTATTACGTATTTAGTCAGTAAAGCAGTTTAAAAAACTACAATTACCATTCCAATATACTTAATTTACAATATAATTCAATATTACCCACATAATTTAGTTATATATGCAAAATTTAGGCAAAAAATGGTCTAAAATCTTTGCATATACTGTATTCGTAGTTATTATTCATATAGTTAATAACTATTAGTCCTCGCTACTTTTAGTCGCTGAGCACATTATAAAGCAGGTCAATAACTAGCTGTAGATGGAAAGTACAGAATCCGCCTTAGTTAAAGGGCCTATAACCAGAATCCAAAGGAGTTGTTTAATGTTTAATTTAGAAGGTCATGTAGCACTGGTCACGGGTGGCAATGGCGGAATCGGCCTGGCCTATGCCCGGGGACTTGTGAAGTCAGGCGCTGCCGTTGCTCTCTGGGGTCGCAATACAGAAAAAAACCAGACCGCGGTTGATGAGCTCAGGAGCCTGGGCGGCAATGTGCATGCTTTTGTCTGTGACGTGACCGATGAGGCTATGGTCAAGCAAGTCTTTGCTGATACCCTGGCCCATTTTGGCAAAGTAGACTCCTGCTTTGCCAACGCCGGTGGTGGTGGCGAACCGGGCAGGCTGCATGAAACAGACAGTGAAAACTGGAATCGAGTCATGGATATGAACGTCACCAGCGTGGTACACACTTTTCGCCCAGTTATCGCCCACTTAATTGAGCGCAAAGCAGCAGGTAAGTTACTGGTAACCTCATCAATTGCTGCGGTGATGGGCATGGGCTTCCAGGCATCCTACTCAACTACCAAGGCTGCGGTGGTGGGCTTGATCCGCGCACTGGCTGTGGAATTGGGCGCTAATGGCATTACCGCCAATGCAATTTTACCCGGCTATATTGAATCAGATCTTACGGCAGCCGCACCCAAGGCCTTTAAAGAGGGTTCCAAAAGACGTGTGGCCGGTGGCCGTCTGGGCACCAGTGAGGATATGGAAGGTATTGCAGTCTTTTTGGCGTCACGTCATAGTAACTATATGACAGGCCAAACAATCGCCATAGACGGCGGACACAGCATCTTCCCCCTATGACAGGTTCTCGCGTTATTGGCGCCATGCTACTCATACTTTGGTCAGTCTCGCTGACGGCTGAAATGGTTCCAACCCAAAGTCCATCAGTGCAATTTATCAATCAGCATAACAGCGATCCGGCGCTGCAGTTTTCTGACCACAGCATTGAAGTTGATGGTCAGCGACTACATTACGTCAGTGCCGGCACTGGTAAATTAATTCTGTTCTACCACGGCTTTCCCTCCTACTGGTACATGTGGAAAAATCAACTATTGGACCTAGCCATGGACTATCGGGTAGTGGCAGTGGACGGTCTGGGTGCCAACCTATCAGCTAAACCCAATGAGCTAGAACCCTACCATGTCAGCGCCTTATCGCGACAGCTCAAAGCGTTGGTCGAAGCACTGGCAGGCGATGAAGGCTTTGTGCTTGTGGGTCATGACTGGGGCGGAGCACTAGCCTGGTCCTACGCCCAACAGTATCCTCAGGGTCTGGATAAGTTAGTGGTACTAAATGCACCACCTACCAATTTGTTTCTTGAATTACTCCGCTCCAATCCAGATCAACGCAAGGCATCCACTTATATCGCTCGTTTAAAGGACGCTGCTCAGAACCAAACTGTAGATCAGAAATATGCCGACCGAATGGCAGGTTTTGCCTATGGCAGCATGGTCAATCGCGGTCTAATCTCAGCGTCAGAGGGTGAACTATACAAAACCGCGCTGACTCGGCCCGGGGCTGTAGTGGGCGGCATCAAATGGTATCAGGCTAATATCCCTGAGCTAGACAAGATTACAGATGATGATTTCTGGCCTTCAACCAAGGCCAGCACAGAGGTAGAGAGTATGCTGATTTGGGGCGAAGACGATACTACCTTTGTCCCAGCCTTTATAGAGCAACTACCCAACTATGCAAAAGATCTACGGATCGAAGTCCTACCGGGCGTGAGGCATTGGCCTCCCCTAGAGGCTCCGGATAAGGTAAATCGCCTGATAAGAGAGTTTGTTGAGGTGCCTTGAGGACCTGATGGGCATTAGTATAGGGCTGTGATTGATGGATAACCATCGGGATAGACCGGAAACGAGCAACTCAACTTTGTCGCATAAGCGGCTGATGGGGTGGAAGAATGGCCAACACCAGTAAGGGGTCGCAGCCTTCCGTTGATAGCAAAGCTACAAGCGGCACGACCGTCGCCGACGATCTTGACTTTGGTCGCGTTATGCAGATTTTTTTACGTACCTGGCCTTTCATCAAGCCGCTGACCCGTCACCTAATCATCTTTGTTCTGTGCTCAGCGCTGGTTTTTATTGTGACTACCTTTCTTGGCTTCGTCATCACCGGGCTGGTGAATAGTGGCATCATCGGTGGTCAGCCACTCGGGGTTCTGCATGCCCGTATTTATGGTCTCGATCCGGCGGTGTTTGTCGAGGTGGAGGAACTATCCGCGAGCGCTCGGCGGCAGCTACCCCAACTCGCAATATGGTCCATGATTCCCATGGTCGGATTGGTACTTATCGGTGGTATGCTCCTTTACCAGTATAGCGTCTGGATTTTTCAGAGCATAAATCAGTTGATGCGTGTGCGCCTCATCGATCAGCTGCAGATGCAATCACTAGCATTCCACAACCAGACGCAAACGGGCGACGCGATCTACCGGATCTACCAAGACAGCGCCATGGTGACATCGATCATCCGATCGATTTTCCTGGATCCATTGATGTTCCTGGGGCGCTACCTATTCGGCCTTGCGGTGGTGTCCGCATTCAACCCCTGGCTATCACTGATACTAGGCATCACATTAGTCCCCGTGCTGTTCCTTGGACGCTATTTCTCATCATCGCTAAGGGTTGCCTTCCGACGTGCCCGAGAACGTAACAGCCAACTGACATCCTGGATACAGGAGAGCATGGTCGGCATCCGCGTCATTAAGGCCACTGGAAACGAAAGCCAGCGTGAATCTACATTTAAACAGATGTCCGAAGATGCGTTTGCAGCGGCGTTTGAAGCCAGGGTGTTGCTCACGGTATTGGGTATCCTAGCATTCGTGGTTGCGGGTCTAGCGGTTATTACGACCCAATCCATCACCGCGCTCTACGCCAATGCGGAGGCGTCTACCTACGCACGGGATCTACTCCTCGGTTTCGGCTTTGCCGTGTGGAACCTTGGTTCGTTCACTGCGGCGTCGACCCGCATCAACGACAGCGTAGGCTCGCTGGAATCGCTTATCACGATCTGGGGACGCGCTCAAGACATGGCTGTTGGACTCAACCGCGTATTCGAGATCCTTGATCTCGAACCGGAAATAATGGATGCCCCCAATGCCAGCGACCTCGACGATATCGGGGACGGCGTGACCTTTCAAAACGTAACGTTCGGCTACGACCGAATGCGCCCCGTCCTATCCAACGTCAACTTTACGTCGCCTACGGGTCAGATCACAGCAATTGTTGGTCCCACGGGCACAGGTAAGTCGACCTTAATGTCCCTGTTGCTTCGGCTTGCCGATCCCCAAACCGGCGCCATTAAAGTGGGTGGCAAGGCAGTCAATAACGTCACGGTTGCATCACTGCGCCGACAGGTTTCAATTGCCACGCAAGAGAACATCTTATTTACCGCTTCTGTGCTAGAAAATATTCGCTACGCAGTACCGGAAGCCGATCGGGACGCCGTGATCGCCGCCGCTCGAATCGCATGTGCTGATGAATTTATCGACCAGTTGTCAGAGGGCTATGACACCCCACTCGGTGAACGCGCTACCAAGCTGTCGACCGGTCAGCGTCAGCGCATTGTTATCGCTCGAGCATTGGTCAAGGACTCGCCCATACTAATACTGGACGAGCCCACGGCTGCCCTCGATGCAGAGACCGAATTGCGGGTGATGGACAATCTGCGCCAATGGGGTGCATCCCGCTGCGTGTTTTTGATCACTCATCGGTTGTCGACCATCCGCCAGGCACACAACGTGCTGTACCTGCACGACGGCCATGTTGCAGCCTTTGGACCGCACGATCAGTTACTCCAAGACAACAACACCTATCGGTCATTTGTCGAAGCCGAAGCCGGGATACCAATGGAGAAAAAGCCTTGAGTGATAAAGAAAATATGAGCGCAGAACCAATCAGCACCCGCGAGACGCTGAACCTTGTCGACCGCTCGCTGCGTTTTGTCTGGCCGTACTGGCCACAGATCTTGATTCAACTGATCCTCAGCTTCATCGGCATTGCGATGATCCTACTCCTGCCCTGGCCACTAAAAATCCTCATAGATTACGTGATTATGGGGCTGCCGGTCGGTTACTCACCCACCCCCTTTCCGCCCTATATTCAACCCTTTGTCGACCTACTGCACGGCATGACCCCGTTGGAAATTGTCTGGGTGGTCATCGCCGTAAGCTGCACTGGTATCGTGTTGATTGGCTCATTTGGGAACGGTAGCTCTCGTGATACCGCTGATGGCAACCTAGCGCAGGGACTTGATACCGCCACTCAGAGTGAAAACCTGGCGAACGAGGCTAGCAGCCGGGTGAGTGGTCTGCTCGGTCTGCTTGAATACCGTTTCCAACTGAAGACTACCCACCGCTTTAATCACCGGTTACGCAGTTTGGTGTTCCAGCGCCTGCTGGCCTTACCTATGAACCGATTCAGTGACGAAAGTGTGGGGGATGCCGTGTATCGCGTGATGTATGACACGCCAGCCATCTCCAAAGTTTGTTACGACATATTGGTTGTGCCGCTGAGCAATATCTTCCTAATCGCAGTTGTTATCTGGACCATGCAATACAGCTATGCATCCGTACCATCGCTGATACTGTTGGCTTGGCTCGCCGTACCCATGCTACTGATATCCTCGCTTTTGATGACCGGTGCTACCCGCCGCAGGTCGCTGGCGAGTCGCAAAGCCGGTGCCAATACAACCGCGACCGCCGAAGAGGGGTTGGTTAATATACGCGCCGTGCAGAGCCTCGGAGCGAACGACCGGCAGCGCGATGAGTTCAAGCGCGATAGCAATGAGTCGTTCAGCCGATACCGGTCGTTTGTGTGGATGAACGTGATCTTAGTCGGCCTGCAAGCCGCGATCGCCTGCGGCCTAATTTTGTACGTGTTCTTCGACATCTCTGAGGCCATCATTGACGGTCGTATGTCACCGGGGGATGCAGGCCCTCTGTATGTCTTCTTTGGGCAGTTGCTACTCAGTACTCTGGCTCTTGGCGCACTGTGGTTCAAACTGCAAGACAATCTCGTCGGCATGCGTCGGGTGTTCCAGATCATTGATCAGCAAGCAGACCATGAACGCCATGGTAATGAGACACTGGAAACTGTGCATGAAGGACTGAAGATTGACCAGGTCAGTTACACCTATCCAGATGGAACGCCTGTACTTGATAGTGTTTCCCTGGATGCCCGAGTGGGCGAGATGATAGCTTTGGTTGGCACGACCGGTTCAGGCAAGACGACGCTGTCTTATCTCATCCCCGCATTTATACAGCCCACCTCGGGGCGTGTGTTACTCGATGGCATCGACACTCGCCAGCTGTCAGTCGACAATCTACGCGACCTCGTCAGCTTCGTTTTTCAAGAACCGGCGATATTTAACGATACAGTGGCGAACAACATCCGTCTAGGTAACTCAGGCGCCAGCGATGCAGACCTTACCTCTGCCGCAGCAAGCGCAGGTGCGCTGTCGTTCATCCGCGACCTTCCAGAGGGTTTCGACACGCTTCTAGGGCGTAACGGCGACACCCTATCTGTCGGGCAAAAACAGCGTCTGGCAATTGCCCGAGGATTGGTTAGCCAGTCGCCGGTGCTGGTGCTTGATGAACCCACTGCAGCACTGGACCCGGAAACCGAAAACGCCTTGGTGCAAGCCTTACAGGTGGAGCGCGAAAAGCGCATCCTGATTGTGATCGCCCACCGCCTTAGCACCATCCGCATGGCCGATCGGATCTGTGTGGTCGATGGCGGCCGAATTGTCGAATCCGGGCGTCATGAAGAACTAATGCAGAACCCGAGCGGCGCCTACCGACGATTTGTCGAACTTCAGTTGGGTTAGATCACCTTTAACACGTCACTAAGAACCACTCAACTTTTCTTGAAACCGATCGCCGCGTTCCGCTGCCAATTTAAAAGCAGCCTCTGTTTCGGCCATCTCTTCCTGTTGCTGTGCGGCTCTTAATGCTGCAAACTCTTTTTCCCACCAACGGCCTGTTAATTTGGGATAGGTTCTCATGAGATTAGCAGCCGCATTAGCCCCACGATTACGACCCGCATTGTAACCCACGTCGTCATTAGTTGAAGCGCCAGACTTACCAAACGGTATCAGGTCCCCCTGCATCGTTGGCAGTAGGAAGTAAGGCATCGATACACGTGTATCCCCATCAGGAATCATGGTGGTATTCACTCGGTGGACAGTGGCCGAGTAACGTCCTTCGCTAAGATGCATCAGGGATCCTCCAGTATTGACTACCACAGAGCCCGGCACTACCGGCACATTGTAGTCTCCCTCTGCCGTGCGACAGGTCACAGGAGCGTTCATCCACTGCCCTTCACCGGCGACCACCTGGAGCCCAGGTCGGTCATTGATTAACAAGGCCACAAAGGGAGGTCCGTCAATGTGCGCGCCTGTAACCGCGCTCGAAAATTTAGCATACTCATCACGAATCAAATCTCGCTTATCCGCTAGGATGGCGTCCATGCTGAAGTTGTGGTTCAAGCTCGCAAAAAGGTAGGGTTCATCGAGATTAAAATATTGTCGGAATTCGGCTGGATCCTCGCCGAGCGACTCAACGATCAGCTCACCCAGTTGCAATGTCAAACGATGATAGGCCGAGTTGAGTTCGTTCAGCGTTGGCTTGAAGCCGGGCAAACTCTGTGAGTCTGGCCACGTATTAGGCCCTCGAAAAAATCGTTCGTGGATAGGCTGAGACTCGTCGTCGTGAGCACAAAGTGGCGCCTCATCAAATCCGTACTGAAAGCTTTCAATCACTTGAGCACGGCCAGAATCTGGCGGCCTCGGTGAAGAATAACCTCGAACATAAGGACTATTTGCAATGGATGATGCTTGCTTAAAGTCCATGGGTGAATCAAAAAACTTCCTAACTTCGGTGAACGCTCGCTGCTGGAACTCGTCCTCAAAGCCGGGCGCATTGGTTAGGATTAGAAATCCGCATTCTTCCAGCGCATAACGAAGATCTTTAAAAAACTTATCCCGGTTGCGTTCAAGATCAAGCCAATCAACTGATGGTATCTCGTTCAGCGAATCAGGACCGTGGTTGGTATTGTTAGGTTTATCGGACATAATGATCTTGTTCTCAACTATTTGTGATTGTTAAAAAGAGTAATGGGGTCAGTGTTCTCTGTTCTTGTTCTATTTCGTGTCTTTATCCGGGAACTTTTAAACTTTTCTACCTGCGTCAGGTAAACAGATATCTTCTATCGCGAAGCGTCATGAAATTGTTCAATCGATCAAAGGGGTAATACAATCGGTAGCCGTGCTAACTTTTTAGCCTACCCTTTACCCTTTACTTCTAATTGATACCTTTAACCTTTTTGCTTTAACTCAGATATCACCTGATCATCGGTCAGCTGATAAGGCAGACATTCAAAAACACCAAGACTGACTAGCTCATTCTGCACGATACAGACCAATCCACTTTGCGTATCAAACAAGGACACTGGCAGCAAATCATGACTGTCGTTATCAAGGCCAGGTAACCCATGTTCATGAGTTACATACTCTAACCGGCCACCGAATCAGAACGTCCAACAAAGAGTATACAAGCTAGTCTTTATTATAGATACCCTACAATAGCGCCCTTCATCTAAACGCTCCGCTACAGTATTTCCCCCAGCATCTCTATGGGTCAACCCGCTAAGGTTTTCTATTCAAAACGCTAATTGCCTCTATATTCAAACCAAGCTCAGCACCTTTAAGACCATCGGCTCTGACATTAATGGTCGCATCACCAACATTGGCTTTGGTTTGCACAATTAATAGAGCTCGACCATTACGGGTGGTAATTTCATTGCTCTTGTGGGGCTGAAGATTGTCTTTCGCGCCATTATCTACCCCCAAGGACTGAAGTTTTGGATCGATATCAAAGGTCAACTTTCGCTCCTGAGTCGTAACCGCAACACCGTTTTTATCGACTACCTGTGCGGTGATATGTGCGACATCGTAGCTATCGGCATCCAAGCGTTTTCGATCCACACTCAGCACAACAGCGGCAGGCTCCAGACTAGAACGAAGGCTTGTACCGGCATCCACACCGGTCACCACGGATGTCGCCTTCAGCTCACCCGGCTCATAGGCCACCGCCCACTTTAAAATGTGGTCATCGTTGTTGACTAAACGCTGCACGCCCTGCGACTTGCCGTTGAGGAACAACTCCACCTCTGCCTGGTTGGTATACACCTCAACCACAATGTCTTGACCGGGGCTGTAGTTCCAATGCGTATTAACGTCGTGCCATCCCCAGTTCCTCCACTTCCACTGGCCCTCCGTTTCTTCGACTACTTGATTGTCTTCTACACGGTAGATCGAATCATCAAGATCGGCCGTGGTCATATAAACATGGGGTTCCTCGCTCCAGATCGATTTCATCATATGGTAGCTAGGCTTCTTGAAACCCGCAAAATCCAACATGCCACTGGGGGCGCCCTTGGACGGCCAGCGTCCTTCCACCTCGCCTAGATAATCTATGCCTGTCCACACAAAAATACCCGCCACAAAAGGCCTATCTAGCACGGCTTCCCACTCAGCCCACTGAACAAAGTTTTCAGTGCCCATCACCATCTTGTCGGGATAGTGCCGGCGGGCATAATCGTAAATCGGTCGGCGATAGCTGAAGCCAGCGATATCCACAGCGTCGGCATAACCTGAATGTAAGCTAACCGATGGCAGTACCATGTTAGTGGTGACAGGCCGACTGGTATCAATTGCTCGCAACCACTTTGACAAACGCTGGGCAGTCCCCGCAAGGGTTGGTTCTTCAACTTTAAAGCTATTGAACACCGCTTTACTCTGCTCCGGAGTTATCGGGGGTTCCTTATGTGTTGCCCCTTTAGACTTGCCGTTTTTGCCAAAATAACCAGTAGCGGGAATGTATCTTGGGTAGCTCCATTCAATTTCATTGCCAATACTCCATTGAAAAATAGATGGATTATTAATATCTCGCCTAATGATGGCGGTGAGATCTTTTTCAGCCCACTCAGTGAAAAATTCACTGTAGCCTTGCTCGATATAATCAATCTCTCCCTGATGACGACCGTTTCTACGCTTATTTTTGGGTCTTTCCCATTCGTCGAAAGTTTCTTGCTGAACCAAGAAACCCATCTCATCACACAGTTCAATAAATTCTTTGGAAGCGGGTTTGTGACCGGTCCGAATAGCATTCACTCCCGCTTCTTTCAAAACTTCCAAACGGCGCTTCCAAACTCCTAAAGGCACCGCAGCTCCAACTAGCCCAGCATCATGATGAAGGTTAACCCCTTTGATTTTTACATTTCTACCGTTTAGAAAAAAACCGGTTTTGGCGTCGTTTCTTAAGGAACGAATACC